>FMJZ01000568.1_pt1 | contig 70718 bp, 68 predicted proteins | sample 1987881 | NCBI WGS metagenome assembly FMJZ01 (sample SAMEA4378227, study PRJEB15110) | soil metagenome | biome: soil; feature: Field; material: Soil | place: India | collected 2015-03-11 | depth 0 m
CCGGCGCGCCGCGCACCGGCACGACAGGCCGCCGAACGGGCGCTGCGACCGGCGGCATGCCCGGAATGCCTCCCGGATTGGGCGGTGGCTATGGATACGGCGGCTACACCGCTCCTACCCTCACCACGCGCGTGATGAAGCAGATGCGTGTGGTGGTCGTCACCACCGACGGCAGACAGTACGAGGCGGTTGCCCCCTTCGATCCGCCACTCACCGACCAGGAAGGCTGGTTCCCGATTGGTGTGGCGCTGGGTGCGTTCAAAGGGCTGTCGCCCGACGCAAAGATTAAGGAGATTCGCGTGTTTGGCGATGCCTACGGGGTGTTCTACGTCGGCGAGATTCGGGTAGCCACCGACTCTACGCCAATCACTGGCGACGCGGGTGAAGAGCAAATCGTTGCCGCCAACGACCTGGTGCGCCTGGAGGCACGGGCGAGCGCTGGTATCACTCCGCTGAAGTATTCGTGGGACTTTGATGCCAGCGACGGCATTCAGGAAGACGCGGTGGGTAGAGTGGTTACCACCCGCTACCGCAAGCCGGGCGAATACATCGTGACCCTGACCGTGACCGACATCTACGGTCTGAAAAAGCCCTTCGTGGCGACCACCAAAATCACGGTAAACGAATAGACCTTCCGGAATTTTTCCGCGTGACCCCTCTCCCCGCGTTTGGGGAGAGGGGCGTTCACCTACACGAATCCGTCCCTTTTGCCACAATCACTATCGGCGGGCAACCTTGACAAAACGCCCTTTGTAAGGCTATATTCACATAAGGGGGAGAGTGCGAGAGATGCGCATGTTAGATGCCCGCAAAGCGTTTATCTTACAGGCGGTAGTTCAGGACCACGTGGCAACCGCCGAGCCGGTCGGCTCGGAGGCGGTGGTGGAACGTTATCATCTGCGCATCAGCTCGGCAACGGTGCGCAACGAGATGGCAGAGATGTCTGAAATGGGCTACCTGCGCCAACCGCACGTTTCGGCAGGGCGCATTCCCTCGGACCTGGGCTACCGCTACTATGTGGACCATCTGATGACGCCGGTGCCGGCGAACTCGGTGCTGGCGCCTCAGCACACCACGCTGTTTTCGCCATCCAACCCTGAAGCGGGCGAGCTGGAACGCCTCCTGCAGGCGACCTGTCGCCTGCTCGCCGAAACCACTCGCTATGCCTCGCTGGCAACCGCGCCCGAAACCGATGTGGTGTCTATCCGGCATATCCTGCTCTCACAGCCCGCGCCCGCCAAGATACTGCTGGTGGTGGTTGCCAGCAGTGGACAGGTGGAACACCGCCTGATCCCCGTGCCCGAACGGGTCAGCGAAGCGCAGATGGCGGTGATGCACCAGATACTGCAACAGCACTACGCCGGTCGTGCCCTGCGCGACCTGTTGAACGCCGAGCCGCCGGCGATACCTGCTGGCTCACCGCTGACGGAGACGGTGTGGGTTCCCGTTTCGCAGGCAATCAAAGACTGTATTGAAACCCTCAGCGAGCAAGAGGTGTTTCTGGAGGGCATCCAGTATATCATTGAACAGCCGGAGTTCAGACAGGTAGACCGATTGTATCCGGTCATCTCCCTGCTGGAGCGTCCCCAGGTGCTGATGCGCATCCTGCAGCGACTGGCAGGCTCGGGCAGGGTGCAGGTGATCATCGGCGAAGAGAATCCCCTGCCGGAGGGACGTTCCCTCAGCCTGGTGGCATCATCCTATCGTATCGGTGACCGCATCGCCGGCACGATTTCCGTGCTGGGACCAACGCGAATGCACTATGAGATTGCCACTTCGGTGGTGGAATACGTCTCGAAAGCATTATCGCACGTGCTGACGCAGATCAGTGTGACCTCATGAGGTATCACGAAGAGACTATGGAGAGAGACGGCATGAAACGTAAGAAACAGATTCACGAGGAACAGCCCGAGGCGCGCCAGGAGGAGACCCTCTCTGCCCAGGCGGAGGTACCGTCGGAGCCGACGGGCGAGCCGGAGGTGGCAGACGTTGCGGAACTCGAAGCGCGCCTGCGTGCATTAGAAGGGGAAAACGCCCTGCTGAAACAGCAGCTGGCGGAGAAGCACGATAGCCTCCTGCGCACGATGGCGGACTTTGATAACTTTCGCCGTCGCACGCGCCAGGAGATGGAAGAGATTCGTCGCATCGCCCTAGAGGAGTTCCTGCGAGGCTTACTGCGTGTGATGGACAACTTCGAGCGCGCCCTTCAGGCGGCGGAAGAGAGCCAATCCTTCGAGAAACTCATGGAGGGCGTGCAGATGACATACAGACAGATGCAGTCGCTGTTGCGGGAAGCGGGGGTACAGCCCATTGAAGCGGTGGGCAAGCCGTTTGACCCCAACTTCCACGAAGCCGTCCAGCGTGTGCACAGCCCCGAACACCCCGATGAAACCGTGCTGGAAGAGGTGGAGCGCGGTTACATGATCCAGTCGCGCGTTCTGCGCCCAAGCCGTGTAAAGGTGGTAAAGAACTGATGGCACGGCTATTCGGCACCGATGGGGTGCGCGGCGTCGCCAACCGCGACCTGACCCCTCTTCTGGCGATGCAGTTGGGCATGGCAGCGGCAGCGGTTCTGGGCAATGGCAACCACGCCCCACACATACTGGTGGGGCGTGATACTCGTTTATCGGGGGATATGCTTGAAGCCGCGCTGGTCGCAGGGCTGTGTGCAACAGGCGCAAAGGTCACCCTGCTGGGCATATTGCCAACCCCGGCGGTGGCATACTGTACCAAAAACTCGCAGGCGGACGCGGGAGCGGTCATCTCCGCCTCCCATAACCCCTTCCAGGATAACGGCATCAAGTTCTTCAGCGTGGACGGCTGCAAACTGCCCGATGCCATAGAGGACGAAATTGAGAAGCTGGTCAACGATTGGCAGAACATCCGCCCCGCTCACGGGGAACATATCGGCACCATACACCGCGACAGCGAACTGATAGACCAGTACATTGCCCATCTGATTGCCAGCACCGGCTGTTCGCTGAAGGGAATGCGCGTGGTGGTAGACGGAGCTAACGGTGCCGCCTACAGCATCGCGCCCCGCGTGCTGTCTCAGCTAGGAGCGGAGGTTATTCCCATCCACTGCGCACCAGACGGCATCAATATCAACGCGGGATGCGGCTCGCTGCACACCGAAAGCATGCGCCAGACGGTGAAGGAACAACGCGCCGACGTCGGACTGTCTTTTGACGGCGACGCCGACCGGGTTATCCTGAGCGATGAGCACGGCAACGAAGTAGACGGCGACCGCATCATGGCGATGAGCGCCATCCACCTCAAGAAGGAAGGACGCCTGCGCAATAACGTGCTGGTTGCCACCATCATGAGCAACCTGGGGCTGGAAGAGGCGATGAAGGCGCACAACATCCGGCTGGAGCGCACAAAGGTCGGCGACCGGTACGTGGCAGAGCGGATGCGCGAGCTGGATGCTGTGCTGGGCGGCGAGCAGTCGGGACACATCATCTTCGCCGAATACACCACCACCGGAGACGGTCTGCTGACCGCTCTGCAGGTGCTTGCACTGATGCAGCATACCGAACAGCCGCTCTCTGAACTGGCGAAGGTGATGGAGCAGTATCCCCAGACCATACGCAATGTGCGGGTGCGCGATAAGCACGCCTGGCAGCGGTACGACCGTGCTGGCGAGGTGGAAGCACAGGCTCTGCAATCGCTCGGCAACCCGTCGCGCGTGAACATCCGCCCCTCGGGGACAGAACCTGTGGTGCGCATTATGCTGGAAGCCTGTGAACGCACGCGCATCGAAGAGGTGGCAAAAGAGCTGGAGGAAATCGTCCTGCAGGTATGCGGTAAACCCGAGGAGTAACCCGAATGCTTCTGACTCTGGACGTAGGCAATACCAATATCGTGGTGGGCGTGTACGAGGGGCAGGACTTGGTTCAGCACTGGCGCGTGCGTACCGACCGCGAGCGCACCGCCGATGAGCACGGCTTGCTGATGACCCACCTGCTGCAATACGCCTCCATCGCCAACGAGCAGATTCGCGGCGTGATTATCTCCAACGTCGTGCCCCCGATGACCGATGCCCTGCAGGGGATGGCGAGGCGGTTCTTCCATGTGGAGCCGATATTCGTCTCGCACGACCTGCCGCTGGGCGTTCCCATACGCTACCACGACCCGCGCGAAGTGGGCGCAGACCGCCTGGTGAACGCGGTGGCGGCTATTCACAAGTACGGCGCACCGGCTATCGTGGTGGACTTCGGCACGGCGACCACACTGGACGTCATCTCGCCGCAGGGAGAGTACCTGGGCGGATGCATTATGGCGGGTATCGGCATCTCCGCAGAGGCGCTATTCCGCACCGCCGCGAGGCTGCCGCGTATCGAACTGGTTGCGCCAGAGCACGTCATTGGACGCACGACGGTGGAAGCCATGCAGTCGGGCATCATGTTCGGTTACGCAGGCGCGATCGACGCGCTGGTGGAACGTATCTACAGGGAGCTCGGTTGTGAGGCACCGGTGGTGGCAACGGGCGGATTGGCGGAGCGTGTCGCCGTCGAAACCCGTACGATTCGGCATGTAGACCCCTGGCTGACGCTGGAGGGCTTGCGTATCATCTGGGAACGAGTGACCGGAGGCGTAGCATGAACAGAGCGGTTTGGCAGACGGTACTGTCCCGCGTGGCGACGGACAAGCTGCTGTGGGTGCAAAGCGTCTGCTTTGCGCTGTTGACCGCGTGGGGGGCGCGATGCAGTGTGCCCTTGCCCTATACCCCAGTGCCCGTCACCCTGCAGACGCTGTTTGTGCTGTTGTCGGGCATGGTGCTGGGAGCGCGATGGGGCGCGGCGGCACAGGCACAGTACCTGCTGATGGGCTTTCTCGGATTGCCAGTTTTCGCGGCGGGAGGCGGCTTCTGGTATCTGTTCAACCCACGTGGGACGGGCGGTTACCTGCTGGCGTATCCGCTGGCGGCGTACGTGGTGGGCGCGATGGTGGAACGAACGCCGAAACGCACGCTGGCAAGTTACCTGCTGGCAGGAGCAGCAGGCACAGCCGTGATTCACGCCATTGGAGCCACCTGGCTGGCAACCTTCCTGCACCTGAGTGCCGTGCAGGCGGTGGTAATGGGCGTCGTACCCTTCCTGCTGGGCGATGCGGTCAAAATCGCTGTCGCCGCCCTTTGTGCGCGGGGAGTACACTGGCTGTCTAGCACGGTCAAGCAGGGGGATAGATAATCCGATGAATCGGCAAGAACTGGCTCAACGCATTGACCATACCCTCCTGCGCCCCTACAGCACGGCGGAGGATATCGACCGTTTATGCGAAGAGGCAAAGGGTTACGGCTTCGCCAGTGTGTGCATCCTGCCCTTCTGGGTCGAACGCGCTGTGCGCAACCTGAAGGGCACACCGATTGCCGTGGGCACGGTGGTGGGCTTTCCGCTGGGCGCGAACATGCCTTCGGTCAAGCTGTACGAAGCCGAGCAGTCGTTAGCCGCAGGGGCGACCGAGCTGGATATGGTCATCGCTCTGCCTGCGCTCAAATCGGGCGACTGGCGCACCGTGCGTCATGAGATCGAACAAATCGCCTCCCTGTGTCGCTCGGCTGGTTCTCCTGCCGTGCTGAAGGTCATCATTGAGTGCTGTTACCTGACGCAGGAGGAGAAGATACAGGCAACGCGCGTGGTCGCCGAATGCGGGGCGGATTTCGTGAAGACCTCCACCGGCTTCGGCGAGGGAGGGGCAACCATTGAGGATGTGAAGCTGTTGCGTTCCGCCGCTCCGCCACATCTGAAGGTCAAAGCGGCTGGTGGTATTCGCACGCTGAAGGTTGCACTGGAACTCCTGCAAGCCGGCGCGGACCGCATCGGCACCAGCAGCGGTGTCGCGCTGATACAGCAACTGGAGGAAGGTTCATAGTTGCCCCCCGTTAACGTGCAGGCAATCGTCTTGCGCAGGCGACCTCTGGGCGAGGCGGATAAATCCCTCACGCTGTTCACCCGTGAGATGGGCAAACTCTCCGCAGTTGCCAGAGGCGCCCGCAAGCCCACCAGCAAGCTGGCAGGCTCCACCGAGACCTGCGTGCAGGCGCGTTTTCATCTCGCGCCGGGCAGAACCTTCTGGATAGTCACTCAGGCGTCGGTAGAAAGGGCGCGGGCGCGGCTCCATCGCCTGCTGATGAACGCGGCAACGGCTATCTACGCCTGCGAGCTGGTAGACCGCTTGTTGGAAGAGAACGTGCCCGATGAAGACCTCTTTGACCTGTTGGCAGGCACGCTGGACGAACTGGAAACCACCGAACATCCCACATGGACGCTCTGCCGATTCGAGAACGCGCTGATGATTCAGCAGGGCTATTCCCCCGAACTGGAGACCTGTACCCGCTGTGGCAAGCCCATAGAGGGAGAAACGATAGCTTTCCTCCCGCAGATGGGCGGTACGCTATGTCCCTCCTGTGCCCGGATGGTGCCCGGAACGGTCCGGCTGTCGCGCACGGCATGGCTGGTGTGGCGACTGCTCAACGCCAGCGGCGAAACCGACTTCCCAGGCGACGAGGTCAGCAAGGAACTCGAGCAGGCGGTTCACCTGCACCTGAGGTATCATCTGGATAGAGAGATGAAAAGCACCCAGGTACTGTGGCAGCTGCGACAGGATTTGGTGGGAGAGTAAACAACCATGCGCACCAGAAGCATCGTTCTTGCTGTGATTTGCCTCTGCGCTATCGCTCACGCGCAGACGAACTTCGCTGAGCGTGTGGTGGAACACCGGCTGAGCAACGGTCTGCGTGTGCTGATACTTCCGCGCAGGCAATCGCCGACGGTGGCGTTCTACATCCTGCACCGAGTGGGCGGCGTGGACGAGGAGAGTGGACGCACCGGCGTCACCCACATGCTGGAGCACATGCTGTTTAAAGGCACGACCACCATCGGCACAAGGGATTACGAACGAGAAAAGCCCATCTGGGACGAGATAGAACGCCTGCGCGACCAACTGGAGGCGGAACGCGCCAGGGGCGACGCGGCGGACAGGGAGCGCATCGCACAACTGCAACAGCGTGAACAGGAACTCCTGCAACAGGTGAGCCAGTGGCTGATTCCCCAGGAGTACGACCGCATTTTCGAGCGAGCTGGCAGTCCGGGAACCAATGCGTGGACATCCAACGATGTGACCGTTTACACGGTGAGCATTCCCGCCAACCGTCTGGAGCTGGCGGCGTGGATGCAAGCAGACCAGAGAAGCCATCCCGTGTGGCGACAGTTCTATCAGGAGCGCGACGTGGTGCTGGAAGAGCGCAGGCAGAGCGTCAACGACAGCCCCGAGGGCGCATTATGGGAAGCCTTCATGGCAACCGCCTTTTTGGTGCATCCCTATCGCAACCCGGTCATCGGCTGGCAGGACGACGTGGCACGCCTGCGCACCGCGGATATTGACCGGTTCTTCCGCACCTACTACGCGCCCAACAACACCTGGTTAGCGGTGGTGGGCGATGTGGACCCCCAGCAGACGATAGCGCTGGTGGAAAAGTATTTCGGAAGCATCCCCGCGCAACCCCTGCCGCAGGCGCGCATCCCCGCCGAGCCTCCTCAGCGGGGCATTCGGCGCGTGGTGGTGAAGATGCCTGCGAACCCGCAGATGCTGATGGGCTTCCACAAGCCAAACGCACCCCACGAGGACGACGTGGTGTTCTCGGTGATTCAGGGCATCCTGACGCGCGGACGTACCTCGCGCCTCTACCGCGAGCTGGTAGAAAAGCGCAAAATCGCCCTCAGCGTCTCCGCCTATTCCGTGCCCGGTGACCGTTATCCGAACCTCTTCGTGATTGATGCGGTGCCGCGCTATCCGCACACTCCGCAGGAGCTGGAGCAGGCTATCTGGCACGAACTGAACCGCCTGCGAACCCAGTCCGTTACCGAAGCCGAGCTGAAGCGGATGCGCACCTGGGCGGAAGCGGACATCCTGCGTGCCCTTCGCTCGAATGAGGGCATGGCGGAGCAGCTGCTGTGGGCGGACGCGGTGCTGGGCGACTGGCGCGAGCTGTTCCGCTCGGTGGAGCGCGTACGCCGGGTGACCGCTCAGGACATCCTGCGCGTGGCAAAGAAGTATCTGCACAAGGACAACTGCACGGTTGCCGTGCTGGAACCCGCACCGGAGGCGAAGTGATGCGCCGATTCCTGCCCATAGCGATTCTCCTGTGCTGGATGGCAGCCGCCGTCGCCGTGCCACCGACAGGGATAGAATACCCTCCGCTTCAGTACACTCTGCCCAAGCCCGAACGGATTGTCCTGCCCAACGGCATCGTCCTCTACCTGCTGGAGGATCACGACCTGCCTCTGGTGGACGTGGAGGTACGCCTTCGCGGAGGTCGCCTGTACGAACCCGCCGACAGAGCGGGACTGAGCGCGGTTTTCGTGCGTGCCTGGCGCAACGGCGGCACCCTCACCCGCTCGCCCGACGCGCTGAACACAGCAATTGAGGACATGGCGGCGATACTGGACATCTCGGACGATGGCGATACGCTCGGCATCTCGCTGTCCTTGCTGGCACGCGACTGGCGCAGAGGGCTGGAACTGCTTGCCGACCTGCTTCGCAACCCCGCCTTTCGGGAGGAGCAGGTGAGGCTGGCAAAGGGGCAGGTGACCGAGCAAATCCGCCGACGCAACGACGAGATTGCCGGTATCGCCAGCAGGGAGTTCGCCGGATTCGTTTATGGAACGAACCACCCGCTGGGCAGAGTTCCCACCCTGCAAACGGTGCAGAGCATCACCCGCCAGCATCTGCTGGACTGGCATCGCCGACTGGTGACGCCGCGCAACATCTGGATTGCGGTCACGGGCGACTTTGACCGCCGCGCCGTGCTGGAGGAGCTGCGCCGGCTGTTCGGTGGATGGAAGGGCGGTTCTCCCGCTTTGCCCGTTATCCCTGCCCCCAAAGAGCAACCCGCGGCGACAGGCTTTATCGCCAAACAGGCGGACCAGGCGCATCTGCGCATCGGGCATCTGGGCGTTGCCTATGGCGTGCCGGAGCGGGCGGCGCTGGACGTGCTGAACTACATCCTGGGCGGCTCCTTCACCTCGCGCCTCACCCACGAGATTCGCGACAAGCGAGGACTGGCTTACGCGGTGTGGAGCAGTATCGCTCCGGCGAACCCCCGCGGGCTGTTCTCCATCGGATGCCAGACCAAAAGCGAATCCGCCGAGGAGGTTATCCAGCTTATCCGGGAACAGGTGCGACGCCTGACCGAAGAACCGCCTTCCGAGGAGGAGCTACAACAGGCGAAGGAGAGTCTGGTGAACTCGTTCGTCTTCCGGTTCCCCACGGCGAGCGATGCCGTCTCGGCGCAGATGCTTCTGGAGATACACGGACTGCCACGCGATACCTATGATACCTATATCGCGCGCGTGCAGGTGGTGACGGCTCAGGATGTGCTGGCGGCGGCGAGAAAATATATCCATCCCGACCGTCTGCGCGTGCTGGTGGTGGGCGACGGCAAGAAGCTGGCGCGTCTGGCTGGTCAGGCACAACGCCTGCAGGCACGATAAGGAGGCTATCCGATGGTGATTCTGGGCTTTGACCCGGGCACAGCAATCACAGGCTACGGCGTGCTGGAACAACAGGGGCAGAAGGTCAGCGTAGCCACCTTTGGCTGTATCACCACGCCCGCCAATATGCCCGCGCCGCGCAGGCTTCAGCGCATCTACGAAGAGGTCTGTCGCCTGCTGGACGAGTATCAGCCCGACGTAGTGGTCACGGAACGGCTGTTCTTCAACCGCAACGAGACCACCGCTCTCAGCGTAGGGCGGACTATCGGAGTCATTCTGCTGGCGGTGGCGCAGAGAGGCATTGAGTGGGTGGAGTACACCCCGCTTCAAGTAAAAACGGCGGTGGTGGGCTACGGAAGTGCGGAGAAAAAACAGATACAGTACATGGTCACCAAACTGCTCGCCCTTGCCGAGACACCGAAGCCGGACGATGCCGCCGATGCGCTGGCGGTGGCGCTGTGTCACGCGCACAGTGCATGGGCGAGGGACCTGCAAACGCGAAGGGGGTAACTTTCGGTGGATGTACTGCGTGTGCTGATATGGACACTCGGTGGGCTGGTTATCGTGATGCTGGTGTGGCGGGTGATACGGCTGGCGCGGTTGTTGGAACAGCGCATCGAGGAGTATGATGAGAAGGAGCGTTCGGAAGTAGAGCGCAACCTGTTCGCCGAGCTCTCGGAGCTTTACTCTCAGGAGCCTCGCAAGAAGGGCGATGGGAAGCCATAGCGCCCGCGAGAGGTTGTCCTCAGTAACGAGTGCTGCATGTCCTTCCACATCTCCTCGACGGTGACAAACTCGTAGCCCTGCCGGCGCATTTCCTGTACGAATTCGGGGAGCACCTTCACCGTCACGGGGACCTTCTCGTGCAGCAGGATAATGCTACCCGGTCGCACCGAACTGAACAGCCGCTGTTTGAGTGTTTCCTCGTCGGGACGCTCGTAATCCGCTGGGTCCTGTGTCCACATCACCATCACATATCCGTCGAACTGGGCAATCAGGCGCACGGAATGGTCTACCATCCCCCCTGGGGGACGCACAAAGCGCGGCACGTGTCCTGTAGCTCGCCAGATTGCCGCCGCTCCGGCATCTATCTCCTCCTGTACCATACCGAGGGGAATCTGGCTCAGGCGCAGATGGTGATAAGTGTGGTTCTCCACTTCGTGCCCATCTTTGACCATCTGGCGTACCAGGTCAGGATAGCGGTCCACGTTTTTACCCACCACAAAGAAAGTAGCACGCACGCCCAGCTGGCGCAACGTTTTGAGCAAGATAGGTGTATGATAGGGATGAGGACCATCGTCGAAGGTGAGGGCAATCCACTTCCGCGCGGGGTTGCCGTGGTACATTTTGGAAGCACCCACCTGCTGATAAATCTGCTGGACGTCGCCATATCCCCCACCGTTTGCGGTCTGCTGAACGGGCGGCTGTAAGTGCCTCCACCAGGCTTCGCCCAGCACGAGCAGTATCAACACGCCAAATGTCCATACCTTCACAGCAGCTCGATCCATCAGTACCCTCCCGTTAACATCATACCGTACACTTCGTGATTTCATTAGATAATACGCGGAATGTTGCGGAGAATCATTCTGTTCCTTGCCACTCTGAGTGCGCTGTCTGCCATCCTGAGCATCGCGGATGGTCCCATGGACGCTTCCTTCGCTGATGTTCGACACGACCTTCACCTGGGGTTAGTCCGTCGCCCCCTTGACCAAAAGGGGTAGATGGTGATACCATTTTATCGCTAAACAGTGCTGACTCTGATGGAGGACGAGCGTGAGCGAACCTTCTTTGACCGCCGTCATCATGGCGGCTGGCAAAAGCACCCGAATGAAATCCCGTCTGCCCAAACCGCTCCACCCCCTGTGTGGAAAACCCCTGCTCGCATACATCCTGGATGCCTGTAGTGCTGGCGGGGCGTCGCGTCTGATCGTGGTGGTGGGGCACGAAGCGGAGCGCGTGAAGGAAGCCTTTCGCGACCGTTGCGAGTTCGTCCTGCAAGAGGAACAGATGGGTACGGGGCACGCTGTGATGGTGACCCATCCCCTGCTGGAGGGATACGAAGGCGACCTGCTGGTTCTGCCGGGCGACACGCCGCTGATAGATGGCGACACCCTGCGCAGGCTGGCGGAACACCACCGCGCCACAGGGGCTGTTGCCACCCTGCTCAGTGCGGTTCTGCCGCACGACGCCGGCATGTACGGGCGCGTGCTGAGGGACGAGACAGGCAAAGTGCTGGGTGTAGTGGAGGCGAAAGACGCCACCCCCGAGCAGCTGGCGGTGCGCGAAATCAACACCTCTATCTACTGCTTCAACGCACCGGCGCTTTTCGACGCCCTGAAGCAGATTCGCCCCGATAACGCGCGGGGAGAGTACTACCTGACCGACGTCATCGGACTGCTCACCCGCGAGGGCAGGAAAGTAGAGGCAGTGATTGCGGATGACTGGCAGGTAACGCTGGGGGTCAACACGCGCGTGGAGCTGGCGGACGTGGCGTCGCGCCTGCGCTGGCGTATTATGGAACGGCTGATGCTATCCGGCGTTACTATTGTAGACCCTGCGAATACCTACATCGACGCCGACGTGCAAATCGGGCAAGACACCACCGTTTATCCCAACACCTATCTGCTGGGTCAAACAGTCATCGGTGAAGAGTGCCACATTGGACCCATGGCGCGGATTGAGGATAGCCAGATTGGCAACCGGGTAACCGTGCTGGCGTCGCAGGTGGTGGAAAGCCGACTGGATGATGAGGTGCGCGTGGGACCGTTTGCCAACCTGCGACCGGGAACCGTCGTGGGCAAGGGCAGCAAGATTGGCGACTTCGTGGAAGTGAAAAACGCGGTGATTGAAGAAAACGTCAGTATGGCACATCTGACCTATGTGGGCGATGCCCATGTCGGCGCGAACACCAACATCGGCGCGGGAACCATCACCTGCAATTACGATGGCAAGCGCAAACATCGCACCGTTATCGGCAAGGGATGTTTCATCGGCTCTCATGCCACGCTGATTGCGCCTGTGGAGATTGGGGACGGGGCGTACGTTGCCGCCGCCTCACCCATCACCAGCAACGTGCCGCCCGATTCGCTGGCAATTGCCCGCTGCCGTCAGGAAGTAAAAGAGGGATGGGCGAAACGACGACGTGAACAATCTTCATCTGAGGGATAGTCCATGAATAAAGACCGTATGCGCATCTTTACCGGTAACGCCAACCCGCTGTTGGCGCAGAATATTGCCGATTGCCTGGGGATACCGTTAGGGCAGATACTGGTCTCGCGCTTTTCGGACGGGGAGATACGAGTGCAGGTTGGTGAGAACGCGCGCGGGCTGGATGTGTTTATCGTTCAGCCGACCTGTGCGCCTGTGAACGAAAACCTGATGGAGCTGCTGATTATGCTGGACGCCTTCCGTCGCGCCTCCGCCCGACGGGTGACCTGTGTGATGCCCTACTATGGCTATGCTCGGCAGGACAAGAAGGTCAAGCCGCGCGAGCCGATAACCGCCCGACTGGTAGCGAACCTGCTGGAGGTTGCCGGTGCGAACCGCGTGCTGACGGTAGACCTACACGCCCAGCAGATTCAGGGCTTCTTCAACCTGCCAGTGGACCACCTGTACGCCGGTCCGCTGATAGGCGAGTATCTGATCGAGTCGGGTCTGGCACACGGGAACTGTGTGGTGGTCTCGCCGGATGTAGCGGGCACACCTCGCGCCAAAGCGCTGGCGGAGATGCTGGACGTGCCCTTCGCCATCATCGCCAAGCGTCGCCCCGAGCCGAACAAGGTAGAGGTGATGGAGGTGGTGGGCAACGTGGAGGGCAAGACCGCCATCATGATCGACGACATGGTGGACACGGGCGGCTCACTGGTGCAGGGTGCCGAGGCGCTGATGGAGCGAGGAGCCACCGGGGTCATCGCCTGCTGCACGCATCCCGTGCTGTCTGGCAACGCCCCCGAGCGTATCCTGAACTCGCCCATTCGCAAACTGATTGTCACCGACACCATCCCCGTTCCGCCGGAGAAGCTGAACGACAAAATCACCGTGCTGTCGGTGGCGCCCCTGCTGGCAGAGGCGATTCTGCGCATCCATAACGACGACTCGGTCAGCGTGCTGTTCGAACGGCAGGCGGAACTGGTGCGCAAGCGCAACTCGTAGACCTTCGGTGTTCAGAAGGAAACCGCAAATAGAGCCTGCATGGATTGTGTTGGGGCTGGGCAATCCGGGCGCGGAGTATGCCCATACCCGGCACAATGTCGGTTTTGATGTGGTGGACATCCTCGCCAGCCGACACCGTATCCGCCTGAACATGCACCGCGACCACGCACATTGCGGACTGGGCACAATTGCGGAGGTCCCCGTCCTGCTGGCAAAGCCGATGACCTACATGAACCGAAGCGGGGAATCTGCTCGTGCCCTGCTTCAGCGATACCCGTTGGAACCCTCGCGCCTGCTGGTGATTGTGGATGATGTCGCCCTGCCGCTCGGCAGGATTCGCGTGCGCCCCTCCGGCTCCGACGGCGGACACAACGGGCTGGCGTCCATTATCCAGCTGTTGAACACGCAGGCTTTTCCGCGAGTACGTGTGGGAATCGGCAGCCCCCCGCCCGGACAGATGGTGGAATACGTGCTCTCCCGTTTCTCGCCACAGGAGCGGGAGGTTATCGACGAGGCGCTTCAGCGCGCCGCCGACGCGGTGGAGACCGTGCTTGCCGAAGGCGTTCAGTCCGCCATGAACCGCTTCAACGCGAGCCCACCGTCCGGAAGCTAAGGTTCGTCGTTGTGCGCTGTCTGGCGGCGCATCTCCTGCACGAAGCGCGCCGTCACGTGGTCAATGGCTGTAATCGCCGTGCCCACCACCACCGCCCACGCTCCTGCCTCTAAAGCAAGGCGGGCATCCTGCGGCGAAGCGATGCGCCCCTCGCACACCACTGGCACCGAAACCTTTTGCGCCAGCTGCGCCACCAACACGATGTCCGCCCCTGACGCCCGCCGGTCCTGTGTGTATGGCGTGTAGCCCGACATGGTGGTCGCCACCAGGTCGGCTCCCATCTCGGCGGCGGCAATTCCCTCCTCCAGCGTTGAAATATCCGCCATGACGGGCACATGCAGTTCCTCGTGGATACGCCTGATCAGCTGGGCTAACGGCTCAGGACGCTCCCGCGCGGTAGCATCTATCGCCACGATGTCTGTCCCTGCCTCCACCACCGCCCGGGCGTGCTCAAAGGTGGGGGTGATGTACACCGGGTAGTCGGGCAGGGTGTGCTTGTAGATACCGATAATGGGCACCTGTACCAGCTGGCGAACAGCGCGGATGTTCTGGGGTAGATTTGCCCGGATACCCACCGCGCCGCCGCGCACCGCCGCCTCCGCCAGCGCTGCAAGCACCGCCGGCTGTCCCAGCGGAGTATCTTCCGGCGCCTGACAGGAAACGATAAGACCTCCTCTAATACGCTCCAGCAGATTCATCCGTTTTCCTCCGTACATACCCAATCGCCCTGGAGGGCGAGGCTCCTGCCGAGCCTGCCCTCTCCCTGTGGGGGAGGGTCAGGGTGAGGGCTTTTCCTCCCCGCCTGCGGGGAGGTCAGGTGGGGCTGTTTGAAGACCACCTAACCCCCAGCACCTTCCCTGCGAGGGAAGGGGTGCCTCACCTCTCCCCGCGTCGGGGAGAGGACAGGAGAGGGGTTCACCATTCCACATTCTACCGCGAATCTTCTGGCGGGTAAAGCGTATCTAACAAATGGCAAAGGACGGAACAACCTGTGCAAAAGGAGGTGAACGCCTGATATGTTCGGTTTCTTTGGACGAAAACAGGCTTCAGACCACGCCGAGAGCGGTCTGATTAAACACGTCAACGCCAGCACGTTCAAGCAGGAAGTGCTGGAATCGGATATTCCGGTGCTGGTGGATTTCTGGGCGCCCTGGTGCGGTCCCTGCCGGATGCTTGCGCCCATTCTGGAAGAGATAGCGCGCGAGTATCAGGGCAGGCTGAAGGTGGTGAAACTCAACACCGATGAGAACCCGATTACCGCCAACGCTTACGGCATCCAGGGCATTCCGACGCTGATACTGTTCACGCGCGGTTTCGCCCGCGAGCGGCTGGTGGGTCTGATGCCCAAACAGCACATCATGGCGAAGATTTTGCCCTATCTGCCGGCGGAGACGCCTGCCGCATCTGTCAGCGAAGGCTCTTAAGGAGGCAACGATGCCGTTCAAAGCGGTTCTTGCGGTGGTGGGCGGCGCGGTGGTGGGATTGCTGCTGTCCGCCCTGTCGCGCAAAATGGGGAGTACTTGAGGCATCCTGTGCAACCCCGTCATCGCTGCCATTTATGGGGCAATGTTGGGGCTGTTGATGGTTCTCGGGCAGAACCAGCCACAAAAGTAAGAGAAGGGCTTCGCTTACCAGAACGGCGAGCGATGCCAGCGCTTTCGGCGGCGATACCAGTCCTGCAGGCAAAGCCACGCCTGCTCCAGCCGCGCCTTCAGCGAACACGCCGGAGCGTCCTCCTGCGCTATACAGTGTCGCTGGAGCTTGCGCGCCGCTTCAATGACCGAGCGCACCTTCGCTGGGTCGGTGCTGAAGTGTCCTCGCCAGCCGCATACGTGACACTCGGTACTCTCCATCAGGTTCGGAGCACCGCACAGGTCGCAGATTTTGAGGTTCACCTCGCGCATGGTCATCACCGCGTCCAAACGTCCGCCTGATTCAGATTATGGCTTGCTTTCCCCTTCGGAATAGACTACCGCTGCCACCACTTCACCGACTATCTGAAGCGATTGGGCACTGCATTGGTCCACTGTGTCCTGCAGGGTGTGCCAGTAGGGATAGTCGAAGTCAATCAGGTCAATACAGGGCACGCCCGCCTCTATCAGGGGCACATGGTCATCGGTAATCGTATATTTCTGGGCGTTGGGGAAGTATTTTCGGTAGCCCAGCTGTTCCGCCGTTCGCCACACCCTCTCCACCAGCTCGGGAGCTGCCAGCACCGAGTTGGTCTCCTTGTAAATCTGCAGGTCTTTATCGCCCACCATATCCAGCAGGATGCCATAGGTGGGGCGCAGTTTGCCCATGTTCTTTGCAAAATAGCGTGAACCCAACAGCATGGTGTCCACGTCGGGACCATAGTCCTCGCCGTCCCAGAAGGCGATGATGACGCCCACCTGGGGACGCTTCGCCTTAAACTGCCGCGCCAGCTCCAGCAGTACCGCTACGCCCGACGCGCCGTCGTTTGCGCCCAGAATGGGTTTGCGCCGGTTGGCAGGGTCCAGCTCCTCGTCGGCGGTGGGGCGGGTATCCCAGTGTGCACAGAGCATGATGCGCCGGGGAGCATTTTCGTTGAAGATGCCGAAGATGTTGTACAGGCGCAGGCTTTTGCCGTTTACCACCTGGGTGAAGGTCTGCAGTTCCACCCGGTCCGCGCTCTTTTCCAGCTCGGTCATCAGCCAGTCACGGCATTGCAGGTGCGCCTGCGTGCCCGGAACGCGCGGACCAAAGGAGACCTGTTTCTCAAGGTCGGCAAACGCTCGTTTACCATCAAAGGCTGGGCGCTCTGCCTGCACTGCAGTGGGCGCACAACCCGACACCAGCAACCAGCCAAACAGCAAACCAAACGCCAGAACTCTGCGCAGATGCAACAGGTCATCTCCTTTCTTTATGGCTTCACCGCCGCGATACGCCCGGTTACACCAGCGATGGGCTTACCTGCTTCCATGTATGCCAGCAGGGCTTCGCCGACGGTCCTGTTCAGCTCGCGCTCGACGGCTGAGCGCTCCCATACCTTGAAATAGCCCAGCGCCCCGTAAGCCAGCGTGGCAGAAGTGGCTACCCGGTATTCGCGCGAGGGGTTCAGTTCTTCCTTCCGCTCCTTGCCGACCTCGACGCGCACCACCCGCTCGCCCGCCGGTTTCGCCGGGTCAAAGGTCACCGTCAGCCCGCTTACCTGCAGGAAGCCCGCGTTGGGCTGGGGATACAGCGTCAATGCTCGTTCCAGCGCCTGCCGAATCTGTGCGCCCGTGAGCTTCAGCACCACCACCCGGTCATCCCGGTATGGCAGGAGTCGGCTCACCACTTCCGCAGGGGGAGTATCCCTGCTGATGCTGATTTCGTTGAATGCCGCTGCGGGAAGCCAGGCGATATCCGCTCCGCTGACGTCGCACAGTGCGTCCACCACCACGTTGGCAAGGTCGCTCTCTTCGGTGCGCACGTTTTTCGTGCTCAGCTCCTGCGACCATCCCGCAGCGCTTACCGCCAGCAGTAGCACAACTGCCCACAGTATTCGGCTAACTGCTCGACTCCTTGTTCTCATTCTTTCGCGCCCCCTTCCACCGCAGATACGCCTGGATGAACAGGTCAATATCTCCGTCCATCACGCGAGGCACGTCTCCGGTCTCCGCTTCGGTCCGATGGTCCTTCACCATATAATACGGTTGAAACACGTAGGAACGTATCTGATGCCCCCACTCAATGGGAGGCGGTTCGCCGCGCAGAGCGGCTATTCGTTCGGCGTTCGCCCGGCGTTCTCGTTCCGCCAGCCGCGCCATTAAGACTCGTAAAGCCAGCTCGCGGTTACGCTGTTGTGAGCGCTCGTTCTGGCAGGTCACCACGATGCCGGTCGGGATATGCGTGATGCGCACCGCCGTCTCGTTCTTCTGCATGTGCTGACCGCCTGCGCTCCCCGCCCGGAACGTCTCGATGCGCAGGTCATCCGGGTTGATTTGAATCTCTTCGCTCTCGGAAAGTTCCGGTATCACGTCTACCGACGCGAACGAGGTGTGCCTGCGCTTGTTGGCGTCAAACGGCGAGATGCGCACCAGACGGTGAACGCCCCGCTCGGATTCCAGCAAACCGTAGGCGTTGCGCCCCTCGACGCGTACGGTTACACTTTTTAGACCTGCCACCTCGCCCGGAGTTTCGTCTAATATCTCGGTGCGGAAGCCGTGTTCCTGCGCCCAGCGTAAATACATTCTTAACAACATCTGCACCCAGTCACAGGATTCGGTGCCGCCGGCTCCCGCGTTGATTTCCAGTATCGCGTTGTTCGCATCGTGCTCCCCACTGAGCAGGGTCTCCATCTCCAGCGTGTCCAGTCGCTTCGCCAGCTCCTGTACACCCCTCTGCAGTTCCTCCAGCAGTTCCGGGTCCTCCTCTTCCTCCAGCAGCTCCGCCATCGCCTGCAGTTCCTGCCACTGTCGCTCCAGCTCCTCCCAGCCTGCAATGCGCTGGCGCAGAGCGTTCAACTGCTGGATGGTCTCCTGCGCTTCGCGAGGGTCGTCCCAGAAGCCGGGGCGAGCGGTCTGTTCCTCCAGCTGGGCAATCTGCTCTCTCACATGGGCAACGTCAAAGATGTTCGCCCAGCGCGTGCAGACGCTCGCGATACGTCTGCAGGTCGCGGCTCAAAACTTCTAACACAGGCTCCCTCCCTTCTCATGGTCTCACAATGGCTATTGTACCATATCGCGCACGCGACGGGCAGGATATTCCCTCTCGCCCGCCCAAATACAAGATGGAAAACACTATTTCAGACAGTGAGGGAGTGACTGTGCCAGCAACACGTTCCGGTAAAAAGAAGGTGCGAGTCGGCGTCGTAGGCGTCGGCATCGGCAGTTTGCATATTCAGGGTTACCAGCGCCATCCTCAGGCGGAGGTGGTCGCTGTTTGCGATATCGCCGAAGAGCGCGCCCGGCAGGTCGCGCAGGAGTACGGCGTGCCCCATGTCTTCACCGACTACCAGCAGATGCTGGAGAAGGTGGAGCTGGACGCCGTTTCGGTCTGCACGCCCAATGCGCTTCATGCCCCCGTGGCGATTGCCGCGATGGAGGCGGGATGCCACATCCTGTGCGAAAAGCCGCTGGCGCACAATCTGGAAGACGCCGAGCGGATGCAACAGGTAGCCCAAAAGACGGGTGTGCTGTTTATGATGGGGATGAACAACCGCTTCCGCGGCGACAGCCAGACGCTGAAAAAGCATATCGACGCGGGCGAGCTGGGCGAAATCTACTACGCCAAGTGCGGCTGGCTGAGGCGCAGGGGCATCCCCGGCTTCGGCGGCTGGTTTACCACGAAAGCGCTGTCGGGCGGCGGACCGCTTATTGATATAGGCGTTCACGTGCTGGACCTGACCTGGTGGCTGATGGGTTGTCCGAAGCCGGCCTCTGTGTTCGGCGCGACCTTCGCCAAGTTCGGTCCTTACGGGCGCGGACAGGGCGGCTGGGGTACGCCTCAGAAGGGCGGCACGTTCGACGTGGAAGACCTTGCTACCGCCATCATCCGCTTCGAGAACGGCGCGGTGTGTCAGATGGATGCCTCCTGGGCGTCGTACATCGAGCGCGACGTGTTCTACTCGCAGCTGATGGGCACGAAGGGCGGCGCCACGCTGGAGCCACTGCGCATCTTCACCGACCGGCACGGCGTGCCCGAAGACTTTGTGCCCCATGCGCCGCAGATTCAGGGGCATCTCGCGGAGGTGGAACACTTCGTGGATTGCATCCTGAAGCACAAACAGCCCCTCGCGCCCATCGAGCACGGCGTGGCGATTATGCGCATCCTGGACGGCATCTACCGCTCGGCGGAGAGCGGTCAGCAGGTGGACCTGTAACGAATCCGGCGAATGTCCGAACGCAACATCCGATACACCATCAAGGAGCTGCCCGAGGAGGAGCGACCGCGCGAGCGACTGGTGCAGTTCGGGGCAAATGCCCTTTCCAACGCGGAACTGCTGGCGATTCTCCTGCGCACCGGCACGCCCGAAATGACCGCTGTGCAGCTGGCTCAACACCTGCTGAACAGCGCCGGTAGCCTGCGAGCAATCGCCAACGCCAAGCCCGACGAACTGGCGCAGATGAAGGGTATCGGTGTGGCAAAAGCGGCGCAGCTGCTGGCGGCGGTGGAGCTGGGGAGGCGCATCGCTCTGGAGCAGATGGGTGACCAGCCTGCTATCACTCGTCCCGACGATGTGTACGCCCTGCTCCACGCCCAGCTGCGCGACGAGAAACAGGAACATGTTATCGTGCTTCTGCTCAACACCAAGAACCGCGTGATGCGCCAGAGCACCGTCACCAAAGGCACGCTCGACTCCAGCCTTCTGCACCCACGCGAGGTGTTTCGCGAAGCCATCCGCCACAGCGCATCCTCCATCATCCTCGCCCACAACCACCCCAGCGGCGACCCCACCCCCAGCAGTGAAGACATCCAGATTACCAGGCGCATCCATCAGGCAGGTCAGCTGATTGGCATTGAACTGCTGGACCATGTGATTATCGGCGATGGCAGGTGGGTCAGCCTGAAAGCACAGGGAGCGTTCTGAACGTCAGCCCGCGTTTTCTTTTTTTGTCGTAAAGTGCTACAATATTGCTGGGAAGACCCGCACCCTCTGCAGAGCCAAAGGAGGGAGACAGCCATGCCGTATGTATGGAAAGAACGCTGGCTTGACCGCGCCCTGCACCGTCGCCACTTCGAAGCCTTCGTGGTGTTCCTGATCATTCTGACCGTCATGGGGATGATTCTCAACCTCTACGGCAGAAGCAGTGAAGCCGCTAACCGTACCGTTTGCCGTTCCAACCTTCGTCACCTCGTGCAGGCGTTGAAGCTGTATGCCCAGGACTACGATGACCACTACCCTGCCGGCGACCGCTGGGTGCGCCCCGTCTCCGCATACACCGACAGCCTTTCCTTCTTCTTCTGTCCATCAGATAACCGCCCGCGCCCCAAACGAGAGCGTTCCGAATTGCGCGTCTCTTACTGGTATCTGCCGCCTGCCCGCAGTGACGAAGAGAGCAGCACCGCTGTGTTTGGTGATGTGCTGTATTCCAACTGGCTGGGCAACCACGAGAACGGCGGCAACGTGGCGTATTTGGATGGTCATGTGGTCTGGCGAAACATCACGCAGTGGCAGGAGGAACGCCTGCCGGTGGAACCGCTGATTAAGAAGAAGGCTTCAGCGGCAAGATGACGGTGCCCGATTGGAAAGAAAGGGTGTTGAGCCTGCCCCTGGGGGCGGTTCTGGCGGTTGTGACCACGGCGGGATTCGTGGTGGGCGTTGTGCTGTCTGTTGCGGTTCGGCATCTGCAGGAGGGTGCGTTCGGACAGATCGACCTGCTGGCGCGTCTGGGGGCGATGGCTATCCCACTGATGACCGCCTTTACCGTGCTCAAGTGGCTGTTCGACACGCTCATCCTCTGGATTGCTGTGCGGGTAACGGGCAGAATATCCGGTGACCCCTTCCAGGTGGGCTTTGCTGAAGGCTATCGCAACATGCTTCCGATTACCATGCTGATGGTTGCCAACTCCAGCCTTGCCCTGCTGATTGCCACCCTTACGGGCTTGTGGCTGATGCTGGTGCTCGCCTGGTTTGTGGACCTGTTCATCCTGCGCCTGTTTTTAGAGATGGACTGGTACGAAATCTTCCTGCTGAACGCCGTGCTGGGTTTCTTCAGCTGCGTCACAGGCGGACTGCTGTAGCTAAGGCCACGGGAAGGTGGGCGTGGGCAGCTGCCAGAACCAGGCAATCAGCGACCACATACATGCCGACAGGAACTCGCCGAATATCAGCCCTAGGAAGAACGGACGCAGGAGGCGGAAGGTACGCATTCCCCCGTAGTGCACAATGGGCATTTTAATCAGCCACGCCGCCAGCATGGAGAACCAGAAGACCACAATGCCCCAGGAAGGCGCCATGGCGTAGCCCAGAGGATGCAGGGGAAAGCCCGCAATGCGCCACCGCAGATAACTGAGCAGTGCACACACCAGCGCGCCTATCATGGTGAACAGCGGTCCCGCGGGATACTCCCTGCGGGTGGGAACACCGCCCATAAAAGGCGCGTTTTCACGGAAAAACTGGATGCTCGCCGAGCTGTATACGTAGCTGTACAGATTGATGGCTCCATACCTGTAGGGCAGCCACATCTGCACGACCAGCGCGACCAGAATGGCAAACAGCACTCCCCCGACCAGCAGCCACAGCACCTTTCGCGCTCGCAGCCGCGCCTGTTCGGTGACCTTCTGCGCGTCCAGCAAGCCTGTTAACAGCATCCCGCGCAGGTCGCGCGTGTGCATCCCGTCCAGAAACGAGAGCAGGGTCAGCTGGCGTGCGCCCAGCATCTGCCGCTCGCCCCAGGTGTAGATGTCCATTGGTGTAAAACAGCCCTCGGTGATTAGCAGACCACCTTCTGCCGTACAGCGCGACATGATAATCGCCTGCACGAACAGATATACCCCGAAATGGAACAGTGCCACCTGCCAGGTCATGCCGAAGTATCGCGCCCAGAGCAGAATCACCAGCAGGCTTGCCACCAGTCCCCAGAAGGCAACGCGATACGAGAACATCTCCCGCGCCTCACCCGCATCCGCCGGCACAGCGCCAATTGCCCTCCGCCAGACGTGTTTCAGGTGATGGCGTGCGCTGTAAAGGGTGAGAAGCGCCAGCATGATAAACGCTCCCGCCCCCTGATAAGCCACGTGTGCCCCGAAAGTGGCATGTTCAAACGGGATGTTTTCGCTGTAAGCGGCTGCAATCGCCTCCTGTAACTTACCCAGCAGATAGAACAGCCAGAAACTGAACAGCAGGTCGGTCGGCATCAGGTAGAAGAAACCGATGGCGGCGGGCGATATCCAGATAGCCCAGTAGCTCACCTGGTTCCACGGTCGCTCGGTGAAAAGGGGATTGAGCTGGAACATCAGCGGCACCTCGGGCACAGACGGCATCCACTGATGCAAACCGTTCACCAGGAACAGCCCGAACGACACCACAAACCCTGCCCACATCAGACGATTGCGCAGGAACGACTGGGGCTGAAGCATCATCTCCAGGGGCAACTGTACCAGAGGGAAACTCAGCTTCTCGCCTTCTACCCAGTGCCTGCGCAGGATAACGGTCATACAAAAAAACGCCGCATACACCGCCAGAATGAGCACCAGCCACACCAGAAGGGGCACCACCCATTCGCGCCACGGCAGAGCCACCCCTCCCGGCAATCGCTCATAGAACCAGACGGCGACGTCCTGACGCGCCCCCTTTGTGACATCCCACGGCACTAAAGCCTGTGGAATGTGCGGAAAGAAGAGAACATCCCAGCGGTTGCCGGGCGCGTAGTAGTTCACCCCCACCAGCAGAGGCAACCATCGCTCCATCAGTCCGCGCGAGGCAATCATGGGCGCAGGTATCATCAGGATATATGCGACCGCTATCTCAGCAGGGGTCAGCTTCAGGCGCGGAAACAACCAGCCAATCAGCTGGTTGCCCGCAATCAGCACAAACAACACGCCCACCAGCGCAGGGGCTAACTGCATCATGCCTATCTGGATGTTCTTCGCAATCAGCTCACCGGCGGAGACAATCACACACAATGTCACGACACCTGCGATACCGACTACTACCGCCCGCGGGCGAACGGCAACAACAGAAGAGGTATCCGATGTCTCTTCGCGCGTTAACGTCACCATCTATTGCTCCGTTATAGAACGCTGAATAAATCGCCTGTAACATTAAGTGTAGAACGGAAGATTTCCTGCTTGCTGGAAAAGTTCGCGGAGTACATCACCTGTTCCTACTTCAAAAGGAAAGCCGTGCCCCCTGCGCGAAGCAGAAGGCAGGAGGTTCCAGCGATGAGCGCAGAATGTCCCCCGTCCCTGCAATTCGCACAGGCTGTCGTGCGTGACCTGACGGTGGCAAGCCGCAAGGAGTGGCTGTTGACCAACGGCATCGGTGGCTTTGCGTGCGGAACCGTCGCCGGGGTGCGCACCCGGCGCTACCACGGTCTGCTGACCGCTGCCCTGCCTCCCCCTGTGGGAAGGGTGCTGGTGCTGGCGGAGATAGAAGCGTGGGTGCAGATGGACTCTCGCAGTTACCCTATCTCCACTCACCTGTACCAAGGCGCCATCCACCCGAACGGCATTCGTTACCTGCAGAGGTTTGGACTGCACCCCTGCCCAACCCATCTGTATATGGTGGAGCGGGCGGTCATTCAGCGGCAGGTGTGGCTGGTCCCTCAGCAAGACGCGGTAATTGTGCGTTACACGATGCGCTCAGGGCGGGGAACGGTCCGATTGCATCTGGTTCCCCTGTTCGCCTGCAGAGATTACCATGCGCTGACCCACGCCAACAGTGCTCTGAATCCACATGCCGAACAGGTCGCGCCCGGTGTGTACAGGCTGACGCCCTATCCCGGCTTCCCTGCCGTCTTCTTGCAAGCCGAAGACGCCCAGTTTATCCCCCATCCCGACTGGTATTATGCGTTCCACTATCCTGTTGAGCAAGAACGGGGGCTGGACAACACGGAAGACCTCTGGACGCCGGGCGTGCTGGTGTGCGACCTCCAGCAGGGGGAAAGCGTTACGGTGGCTGTGTCGCTGGAGCCGCTTGCGCAAATCCATCCCGAGCCGCCGGAACCGCAGGCAGTGCCTCCCCCGTTCTGTGAGCATCCGCTGGCAAGCGTGCTGTGGTGCGCCGCCGAGCAGTTCGTCATTCGCCGACCGCAGGGTACCAGCATCGTCGCGGGCTATCCGTGGTTCACCGACTGGGGACGTGATGCCATGATTTCCCTGCGCGGCATCCTGCTGGTGCGGGAACGGTATACTGAAGCACGCGAGGTGTTGGACCTGTTCGCCAGGTACATGCGTGATGGCTTGATTCCCAACCGCTTTCCCGACGCGGGCGAAGAGCCTGAGTACAACACCGCCGACGCCACGCTGTGGTTCGCCTGGATGGGGGAGTGCTATCGCCAGCAAACCGGTGATGACGAGTTTTTCCGCGATGCGATATACCCACGCCTGAAGGAGTGCCTGAGTGCCTATCAGCAGGGGACGCGATTCGGCATTCGGATAGACCCCGTGGATTCCATCCTGCGCGTGGGCGAGCCGGGCTGGCAGGTAACGTGGATGGACGCCAGAATAGGCGATTACGTCGTGACCCCGCGCGAGGGCAAACCGGTGGAAATCGCCGCCCTGTGGCTTCAGTTCCTGCAGGTGCTTGCCGACTCCGCCCGACGCTACGACGATACCGTTACCCTGCAAACCGCCAGCCGCCTGCTGCAACAGGTTCGCGAGGCGTTCATGCGCACCTTCTGGATTCCGGAACTGCGCCACCTTGCCGATGTGGTGGACGATGCAGGGAGGCAGGACCCGCGTCTGCGCCCCAATCAGCTGCTCGCGCTGGCGATATCGCAACCGCCAGTGTCCCGCGAGATGGCAAGGCAGATTTTGCACGTAGTCGGACGCCACCTGTTGACCCCGTACGGCTTGCGCACCCTCGCTCCTTTTGACCCCGAATACCGTGGACGCTATGAGGGTGACGTTTACTCGCGAGATAGCGCATACCATCAGGGCACAGTGTGGACATGGCTGTTGGGACCCTATGCCGATGCGCTGATTTTTGCGTTCGGAGACAACGCCTCCACCCTCTCGCGCGTGCGCAGTCTGCTCAAGCCTTTTGAAAAACACCTTCGCGATGCAGGTCTCGGCACGGTTTCCGAAATCTTCGACGGCGACCCCCCTCACCATCCGCGCGGGTGTTTTGCACAGGCATGGAGCGTCGCCGAACTGCTGCGCATCTGGCACCGGACGCACTCTCAGCTTTGACGGCGCAGGATGCACAGAGGCGTTTGCTGGCTGCCCTGCCCCAGTGGATTGTCGCGGAACAGCTCGGTTACAAGCAGAGGGTCTACCCCGCGACTGGCGCCAAGCACCTCCACACCCAGATCGTTAGCATCGACGATGGCTACCGGTGCGCCCAGCTCATCGGCGAGGCTTTGAGCCACTCTGCCCGGGTTCTTTGGAGCCAGAGAGGCATAACGGTTATATGGCGGAAGCGTGTAGGGGGTGGGCCCATCGATCGCCGCCACACTGCGCCCCGCAATACGGTAGAACACGCCGCGGATGCCCAGCGGTTTGGTCAGCGCTGCCACCGCCGCCGCCAGCAGAATACGCCACACGCCAGCCTCGCGCAGAGCCAGCTCCATCGTGACCGGACTGCCGATGCCGATGCCGTGTGGCGTTTTGGTAACATATCGGCTCAGCCATCGCGCCAGCGGACGAGGATGAATCTCGTCCACAGGGAACGCTCGCCTCTGGCATATCGCCACCACCTTCTCACTGATTGCCAGGATATCGCCCTGCTGAAGATGCGGCTGTGCGTACTGCTTCACGATGGCGCCGATATCCTCACCGGGCTGAACCACGTGCGTGCGTATCGGATAACGCGCCCACACCTGTCCCTGGTAAGAGCGAGTGAACTCCTTGCCGGGATTCGGTGTCCAATCCATGATAACTCCTCCCTTTGACAGATGTTGCTCAGTATTCAACCACACAAATGGAACTTGTGACGCCGTCCTGGCATCTATGTAAATGTCACCGGAGTCATCTACGCCTGGTAGTTACCTCGTGACACTACCAGTTTGCTTGAGCGTGCGCTTCGCGCCCGAAAATATGCTGTGAAACGGGCATTGATTATGGAATATTTCCACTGGAGGCGGCGCGAAAAACGGAAAGGAGCTAAAAGGAGCAGATGAGTACCATGGCTACACCGAAGCATAAAGGTTCTGATGAGCGCTCGGTTAAGCTGACGAAGCGCGAGATTGAGGTGCTCTCGCTGATTATCGAGGGACGCTCCAGCAAGGAGGTCGCCGACCTGCTTTTTGTCAGCAAGCGCACCGTCGACTTCCATCTCGCGAACATCTACGACAAGCTGCAGGTATCGAACCGCGTTCAGGCGTTCCGGCGTGCTGCCAGCCTCGGTTTGATACCTTTTGATACCCAAAAGCCCCCTTACGCCGAGTCCTGAGAGCTCCCTTTCGGTAGCCTTTAACACGCAGTGGCCGGTCTGAGCACCGGTCACTGTTGCTTTCGATGGGCACGCACCATCTCCACAAAGTACCGATGCAACCGCAGGTCATCGGTTAGCTCCGGGTGAAACGCCCCGCCCAGCAGGTTCGCCTGCTGAACCAGCACCACCTTGCCGTCCAGTTTCGCCAGTATCTCCACCTGCTCGCCAGTGCGGGTAACGTACGGTGCGCGGATAAACACCGCACGCAGGGGGTGCTCGCCCAGCCGGGGCACAGGCAGGTCCACTTCAAAGCTGTCCACCTGTCTTCCAAAGGCGTTTCGTGCCACCGCCACGTCCAGCAGTCCCAGACGCGGTTGCTGGGGGTATCCCTCAATCTCCCTCGCCATCACGATAAGCCCCGCGCAGGTTCCGTAAATCGGCATCCCTTCCGCCGCACGCTGGCGAACGGCTTCGTCTAACCCATAGCGCTGCATCAGCTTGATGATGGTGGTGCTCTCGCCTCCAGGGATGATTAAGCCATCTACCTCCCGCAGTTGCTGAACGGTGCGCACTTCGCGCCCCTGCACCCCGCATTGCTGTAACATGCGCAGGTGTGCCTCGAAGTCGCCCTGCAGTGCCAGCACCCCAACCGTTATCGCTTCCTTCTCCATAGCGATTACAGTATACCTCAACCCGCTACCGCTCGATGGGCACTGCCGCAAACACGGGCACAGCCATATCTGCCTCGTCCGTGAGATTGCAGTACGGATCGGTGCCAAAGCCATACCACAGGAAAGCGTTTTGTGGGCACGGTTCCGTGAGGTGCAAGAGCACATCGGTTGGGCTGACTTTGTCCACCTCCATCTTGTAGATGATGCGATAGGGGTGGTGCTGTGCGGTACGGATGGAAAATCCCGAAACCCTGCCCGGCGCAGTCAGACTACCGTTTACGTCCGCGAAGCGCACCCGGATACGTGTGCCTTCGGCGTTATCCAGACGCGCCTCCAGCAGGCGCGGACCTCGTTGAATATCGCTTCGCCCGAACAGCTCCCTCAGCGCGATGTTTGCCAGCCGTCTGCCCAGCCTCTTCAGCCCCTGTGTGCCTATGTGGATCAGGTCGTCCAGCTCCAGGTCAATGGAGGCAACCACCGCCGTGTTCGGTATCTCTTCGGCAAGGCGACGCTGGAGGTCCTGAAGCTGGTTCCAGGCGACCTCCCCCTCCAGCGGCATCGCCACCACGAACCGCCCGATTTGCACATAGTAGAACGGCAGGTCGGCGTTGCCAAAGTCGGCTCGCACCCTCTGCACGAAGCTCGTGAACCGCTCGGCAAACAGGGGCACGTCATTGGGGTTGGCGTCGCTCTCGCCCTGATACCACAGCACGCCCTTAACCCGTCCACCAACCGCATGAAACCGTCTCAGCATGGAACCGTACAGCGAACCACCCCCCAGATGTGCCAGGTCGGGGCTCCACTGCGTCATGGAAGTGCCTCCGTGCGCACAGGGCACCAGCCCAACGGGGATGCCCGTAGCCTCCACCATTCTTTTCGCAAAGGCTAACCCCAGCCCAGCCCCCTTATTGCGGGTACGGTGCCACTCGGCATGTTGTTCATCGCCGGGAACGACGCCATTCGGATTGTGCACCGAATCGACCGAACAGCACAGCCAGTGTAGCGGCTCACGCGCGATTTCCCAGCTTTCCGCCATTGTGTAGCTGTGCACCAGCGGGTGGGGTTCCTCCACGTCTATCAGGTCGCCTACTCCTTCCATGTTTGACTGCCCTGCCAGCACCCACAGGTCACCGACCAGCACCTCTTTGACTTCGGCAACCTCTTCAGGACGATGACTCAGGCGAAAGCGAAGGGTATAGGGTCCGCCTGTTTTGATGTTGAGTGACGCACTCCATTGTCCACCCCGTGCCGAGCCAACAGACGCCCAATCCTGAACAACCCCTTCTGTGCTCGCTATCTGCGCTTCTATCGTGTCCTCCGCTTCCGGGTGACACGTGCCCGACACGCTCACAACTGCCTGCTCGTCGGTATCGCGCTGAAAAACCTGGTAATCACACACGCCTTTCTCAATGACCAGCATCGGTGCTCCTCCACAACAGAGATACACTGCCCTGTTTCTCCGAATCGCAGAGTGTTCCCTGCGCGGGCACGCTTGCAGTTGACGTCAGGCTCACAACCAGGTACTGTACTTGCAGAGCTGGTGCGTTACAGAAGGCGGAAACATCCTGAAAGCCTATGTCAAACCATATTCCAGAAGACATCACCGAGCGCAAGCTCTGGGTACTGGCATTCGCTGGAAGAGCTGGAGCGGGAGGTGCATCACCCTCATGCGCCGGGTGAAGTGGAGTGACCTTCGGGCGCAGCAGCGGGCGAACCTGCTGGACATGTTCCAGCGCGGAGCGATGAAACGCCTGCCGCGCACCCGCCCCCGCGACCCTGACGAAGAGCGCGCCCTGAGCCTTGTCGTACAGGCAAAGTGGAACCGCTGGCTGGAAACGGGCAAGCTGACGATACTGGAGCCCCGCCGCTGGCAGCTAAGGCTGGACACCGAGCAGGAAGACAGCTCCTGATCGCGCTACCCGCCGAGCGTTCTCTTCAAAAACGCCAGCGTAATCTGCCACGCTTTTTGCGCTGACGTGGCGTTATATCCCTGGCGGTTGTTCGGATTGGCGAAGGCGTGCCCCGTCCCCGAAAAGATGTGCACTTCCACCTTCTTGTTCAGGCGCTTCATCTCGCTCTCAAACGCCCGCACCATCTCCACAGGAATGCCTCGGTCGCGGTCGCCAAAGATGCCCAGTACCGGACAGGTGATGCGCCGGAGCACCGCTTCTTCGGTCAACAGTCGTCCGTAGTAAATCACGCAGGCAGAGAGGCGCGGCTCGTTCACCGCCAGAGTCAGTGACCATCCACCGCCCATGCACCAGCCGATAACTCCAACGCGCTTGCCTTGTGTTTGCGGTAGTGTGCGCAGGTATTCAAAGCCCGCCTTCAGGTCACGCAGGGCGCGGTCTTCCGGCAGAGCACGGCTCAGTTCGTGCGCTTCCATGACTTCGGTTGCCACTTTACCGCGATACAGGTCTACCGCCAGCGCCACATATCCCTGCTTTGCCAGCGCGTCTGCCTGCTCTTTTACCCAGTCGTTCAGCCCCCACCATTCGTGAATCACCACGATACCCGGAAAGGCTCCTCTTGCCCTGGGCACAGCAAGATACGCTTGAACATTTTCCCCACCGCTTTTGTAGCTGACGGAACGGGTCTCTATCTCGTAAGGCATCGGTATCACTCCTTTCGTATGACTAAGATTCAACGTCGCTCACGCAAACCCTCTTTGGCTTGACGCATCCTCTATCTTGCTGTTACAATGAACTCACTGATGAGGCTTTCAGGAGGAGAAACAACAGGCTTCATGGCGGCTGAAGAAGAGGAGATTACCCTTACCGACCTGCTCGGAACAATCTGGGGGCGCAAATGGACTGTAGCGGGGGTTACCCTGTTTTGTGTGTTACTCGGTGTGCTGTTTACATGGTTACCTGCTCCCAAATATGAAGCCTATTCCACCTTGCTTTTTCCCGCAGGGGGTACTTCCTCCTTACTGGGTCTGGCACAATCGCTGGGGATTTCTGTACCATCAGGGGGAACGCCCTCCCTGAAAATGTACCGCGCGGTGCTGGAGAGCGACCGCATCCGCCAGAGAATCTCGCGCCAGACGGGTATTCCTCCCAAAAAACTGATGCAGATGACATCCATTCGGGATGACACCCAGGCGAACCTGATCACCGTGTCGGTCAAACACCGGGACCCGCAAACTGCTCAACGGATTGCCCGGCTGTATATAACCACCCTAAGCGCGTTGAATCGCGAACTGAACCTGCCGCTTGTGCGCAATCAGGTGGAGTTTCTGGAGAAGGAGCTGGCTCTGCGCACGCAACAGCTACGTGAGGCGGAAAACAAGTTGCTAGAGTTTCAGCGCAGGATGGTCAGCGAAGGCGGCGCGCCTTCTGTATCGGGTGGAGGGACTCTGTCCCTTCCTTCCTCCCCTCTGCGCGGCTTGAGCACGGGAGGGACGGGGATTGATAGCACATACCTGCAGCAGTTGAACGCCGCACAACTGCAGCTCCAGCAGGTGCGCCAGCAGATTGCCCGCGCCCGAGAGTCCGCCCGACAGGCAGCGCAATCGGCGATGAAACTGCCAGCGGACCTGCCTCCCGCCTCGCAGTGGCGTGCTAAGCTGACTGAGCTGGAGTACGAGCTGCGCGTTGCCGAACTGACCTACGGTCCCGATGCTCCCAATGTGGTAAGGCTCAAGAAACAGATTGATCTGACCCGCCAGCAGCTGCGCAAGGAGATAGATAACTATTTGCAGGCAGTCAACATGAATCTGGACCCGAACCTCGCGCCGCTGGAGCTGCAGCGGATAGGCCTGGAGGCACAGGTAAGTGCCCTACAACGGCTGGCATCACGCGCTCCGGAAGACACCATAAAGTTACAGCAGCTGGCACGTGAAGTATCCACCCTCAACGAGATTGTTGGGCAGTTACGCATCAGCCTGGAACAAGCACGGATGGAGATGTCGCGCGACCCCAACCGCTGGGAGGTACTGGAAAACGGCACATTGAAAGAAGAACCGGTAAACAAGCGATGGAAGCTGAACATCGCCCTTTCTCTTACCGGTGGACTGATGCTGGGTGCTCTTATCGCACTCCTTAAGGGCAGAACGCCTGCGAAACAAGGATGAGGACGTTACTTCAACATACCGGAATATACTTGCTGGCACGCGGTGTGCCAGGAGTTATCAACTTCCTGGCGATTGCCGTGTACACCCGGCTTTTGCCGCCGGATGAGTATGGGCGCTATGCGCTGGTAATGGCGGGGGTGGGGTTTGCCGGGGTCTTGTTGTTCTACTGGCTTGGTTCAGCAGTGCTCCGCTTTACGTCTGCATACCGCCACCAGCCAGAGGAACTGCTCGGCACGGTTCGTAGCCTGTATCTGATAATACTGGTGGGCACGCTGATAGCAGGGGGGGCAGTAATCGCTCTATTTGTGCCCGCGGAATGGCGTTCGTTTGTGGTCGTTGCGCTATTTCTTCTGTGGGCACAGGGCTGGTTTGAGATTAATCTAGAGAAAGCGCGGGCGGAACTTCTGCCTGTTCGTTATGGTGTATCCGCCGGAATACGTTCCATCGTGGCGATATCCACAGGGGTCGCTCTCATCCTTTACGGGCTGGGAGCCATAGCTCCTCTGATCGGGCACGTTGCGGGCTTTGCACTGGGAGCAGCACTGCTGGCGTCTAAGCAGTGGCGTCAGGTGCGCTATTCGTTCTCGCGCCCGGTGGCGAGACAGGTTCTGTCTTACGGGCTCCCTCTCACCGGCACGTTTGCCTTAAGCTACGTCATCAACTCGTCCGACAGATTCCTTATCGCCCATTTTCTGGGAGAGGAGTCGGCGGGGGTATACGCCGCCGGTTATGATGCTGTTTCTCAGGTGCTTGCCGTACTGATGATGATTGTCAACATGGCAGCATACCCGCTAGCGGTGGCAAATCTGGAGCAAAACGGGATTGAGGCGGCAAAGGTGCAGTTATCGCGCAATATACTGCTTCTGCTCTCTGTTGCCGTACCCGCAGGCGTCATGATAGTGCTTTTCGCACCGCAGTTTGCCTCTGTGATGTTAGGACAGAGGTTCCGCCAGCCTGCAGTGACCATCATTCCATATATCGCGCTCGCTACGCTGCTGGCTGGCATCAGGGCATACCACTTTGACCTCGCATTTCAACTGGGCAAGTACACTATCGCCCAGATATGGGTGACCGGCTCCGCAGCGATTGTTAACGTGTTGCTGAACCTGGTATGGATTCCCCGCTGGGGCATTTTGGGCGCAGCATGGGCGACCATTGCGGCATACGTGGTCGCGCTATTGTTGAGTATCCTGCTCGGCAGGAGGGTATTCTCGGTGCCAGTAAACTGGAAAGGGCTTTTGCCGATACTGCTAGCGGTCACGGCCATGCTGGTGGCGTGGTATTTTTTACCAAGGGCATCAAGTGTTTGGCATGCTGTCTTGCATGGCACAGGTATCTTGCTGGTGTACAGCGCGGTGCTCGGCGCACAGTTCACTTGCGGACGGCGCTATGCACGGTGTAAGGTCGCTTCGTCCGTAAGAGGATAAATCCCTATGATGGCGGAAGATACAGGCAGAGTGGTCGGCAGAGAGTATCCTAAGCGGGGTGCACCCGTGAAAGTCGTCCTCTTCCTGCCATCGTTGCGAGGTGGAGGTGCGGAAAAATCTTTTTTGCACCTATCTATGGGGTTTGCTCAACATGGCGCAGAGACCGCCATAGTCCTCTCTCGGGCAGAAGGTGTATACATCTCATACGTGCCGCAAGGTGTCAGAGTGGTAGACCTCAAAGCACGTCGGGTGCTGTTCAGCCTGCACAGGCTGGTACGTTACCTACGTCATGAGTGCCCAGACGTGTTGATTTCGGCACTCGACCACGCGAATGTGACGGCAATTCTTGCCAGACATCTTGCACGTGTGCCCACGAAAATCATCGTTACGGTGCACAGCACGCCGAGTCGTGTGGTAGCAAATGCTTCTACTCTGCGCGCGCGGTTACTTCCACTGTGGGTCAAACCCTTCTATCCACGGGCACATGCAGTGGTCGCTGTTTCTCAGGGAGTGGCAGATGAGCTGGTACACAATCTGGACATTCCCGCAGAGAAAGTACACACGATTTACAACCCGATTATCACCCCTGAACTCTTTGAAAAAGCGGAGGAGCCTCTGGAACACCCCTGGTTCGCAGAGAACGAGCCTCCGGTGGTGCTTGGGGTGGGACGGCTTACACCCGCGAAAGACTTCGCTACTCTCCTGCGTGCGTTTGCGCTGGTGCGCGCTGAGCGCCCTGCCCGCCTGATAATTCTGGGTGAAGGGGAACTGCGCCCGGAGTTAGAAAACCTAACAAGAGAGCTGGGGATTGAAGAAGATGTCGCTCTGCCCGGGTTTGTGCCAAACCCCTACCCGTATATGAAACGCGCAGGGGTGTTCGTGCTGTCTTCACGCTGGGAAGGATTGCCAACGGTGCTGGTGGAAGCGTTAGCTGTGGGCACGCCGGTTGTCTCTACCGATTGCCCAAGCGGACCGGCGGAGATACTGGAGGGGGGACGCTTTGGGCCCCTTGTCAAGCAGGGCGATGAAAAGGCTCTGGCACACGCTGTATTACATACCCTGCAACAGCCGCGTAGCCCCGTACAGGCGCACGTTTACGAAAGGTTCACGATAGAATACGCTCTGAAACACTACGTTCGCCTGATTGACGAAGTATGTCAGGCAACACAATGTTAGAGCCGCGGTAAGCGATCAGTCGATGGTCCAGTCCTCATGAAAAAACTAACACTCTGGGCAATTTGGTTATTCGTCTTTACGGTTCCCTGGGAGAACACAGTGGTACTTGAACCGACCGGTACAATAGCGCGAGCCGCAGGGGTTGTAGCCGGGTTAATATGTGTCGTACATACCCTCCTGAAGAATCGAGCATCGGTTCCCCTGGGATTGCGTTTCGGCGTTACCTTTGTGGTGTGGGCATGGCTGAGCCTTTTCTGGACTATCCATGTGGAGTATACGCTGGTGCGGGCGTTTACCTATACGCAGCTCTGGCTTGTTTGCTGGGCGATATATCAGCACGCAGAGGATGCCAAAATGCTGCTCGGTGCTTATGTAGCGGGGGCTTGTGTGACTCTGCTCTCAACATTCTACGCATACTCCAAAGGTATTGAAGCAAGCTATCTGCGGTTCGCGGCTGTTGGCTTTGACCCGAATGACATGGCAGTAAATCTCTGTTTCGCCGTTCTATTCGCAACTTACCTTTTGGCCAAAACGCGGAGCATGTTTTTGAGAATCGCCTATCTTCCCCTACTACTTCTGGCAACGGCGGCGATACTGCTAAGTGGCTCACGAACAGGTTTCGTCGCCCTGGCAGCAGCCGCCTCCATCTCCACGCTTATTCTGTATCAGGCTTCTCCAAGACGATGGCGTCCAGCACTGGGAGGTGGGATACTGACAGGACTTCTATTGCTTTATGCAATTCTCATGCTCGTTCCTACACAAAGCGCTGCGCGTATTGCTACGCTGGCAGATGAGATTCGCGGAGGTACATGGAACTTCCGGCTAATTATCTGGAAAGCTGGGCTGGAGGTTTTGGGAGAAAATCCCGTGCTGGGTGTTGGAGCGGGTGGTTTTCGTTTGGCTGTCAACCCGTTAGTATTAGGGGAACTGGCACCTCACAACGTCTTCCTTGCGGTAGCGGTGGAAGGAGGAGTACCGGCGTTGTTGATGTGGATTGGCTTCTTAACCTTCTCCTTCTATAAAGCGTTTCAAGGAAGTGCTGCCGACAGGTGGTTATGGATAGGCACTTCCATTGTTCTCTTGATAGCCAGCTTCAGTCTAAATTTCGAATGGCGAAAAACTACCTGGTTGATAGCCACGATAGCCGCTATAGCAGGGAAACAACACATTCCGGGGCGAACCAACATTGTAACATGACTATCCTCTACCTCATCACCGGCTTAGCCATCGGAGGGGCGGAGACGCAGCTGGTGCGGGTGGCTACCCAGCTTAAACAGCGCGGGTACTCCGTGCGTGTCGTTACGCTACTGCCCTATCTCGCCTACAAGCCCGAACTCGAACAGGCAGGCATTTCCGTAACCTCGTTGGGCATTCAGCGCAAGATACCCGACCCCCGTCCCCTGGTGCAGCTGGTTCGGCTTATCCGGCAGTGGAAACCCGACATTGTGCACAGCCACATGGTACACGCCAACCTGTTCGCCCGCATCACACGCCTGTTTGCGCCTGTGCCGGTGCTCATCAGTTCGGCAGAGAGCATCCGCGAGGGCGGATGGTGGCGTGAACGGCTCTATCGCCTCACGGACCCCCTGTGTGACCTCACCACCCATGTGTGCGAAGAGGGAGCAAAACGATACGTGCAGGAGGGGCTGGTGCCGGCGCACAAGATACGCACAATACCCAATGGGGTGGATACTGAACAGTTTTTTCCCGACCCTGCCGAGCGGGCACGTCTGCGGGCAGAATGGGATGTGGAGGGACGGTTCGTCTGGCTTGCTGTGGGGCGGCTGGAGGCTCCTAAAGACTACCCGAACATGCTTCAAGCCATGCACGTCGTGAAACAGGCTAATCCGAATGCCCTTCTGCTCATTGCAGGAGACGGACCGCTGCGCGCTTCGCTGGAATCCCTGTCCCGCTCACTGGGACTGGAAGAGAACGTAAGGTTCCTTGGAGTGCGGCGAGACGTTCCGCAGTTGATGCGTATGGCAGATGCCTTTGTGCTCTCTTCATCACGAGAGGGACTACCTAACGTGCTGCTGGAGGCGCAGGCGAGTGGACTGCCCGCGGTGGTCACGGATGTAGGGGGGAACCGCGAGGTGGTTTGTGAAGATGAAACGGGTTTTATCGTGCCACCGGGCGACAGCAGCGCCCTGGCGGAGAGGATGATACACCTGATGCGTTTGCCGAACGAGAAATTGTGTCGGACGGGGGAATCCGGCAGAGACCGTGTTGTAGAATACTACAGTATGGAAAGTGTGGTGAACCGGTGGATCGGTCTGTACGAGGAGCTTTTGAAAACGAAAAGGGCCATTCCAACCCCGGCAGGCTGATGAAGATTCGGTTGGTGCTTATTGCGACCTCTCCACTGTTTCTGGGGTTTCTGCGCGGTTATGTCCGTATGCTGAAAGAGCGTGGATTCGATGTGTACATCATCTGTTCCCCAGGAGAGTTGTTGCAGCGGTTTACACACACCGAACAGGTGACAGGATACGGCGTGCAAATGCCCCGTCGGATTACCCCCTGGCAGGACATGCTGGCTCTGGTGCGTCTTTGTCTGATCCTGCGTCGAATTCGCCCGCATATCGTTCATGCCCATACTCCCAAAGGGGGGCTACTGGGGACAATCGCCTCCACCGTCTGCCGAGTGCCCGTACGCATCTACCATATCCGGGGACTGCCTCATCTCTCCGCCACAGGGTTCAAACGGGCAATCCTGCAATGGACCGAACGTGTTTCATGTACACTGGCGCATAAGGTGCTGTGTGTCAGTCACTCCATCCGACAAGTGGTTATCGAGGAGAGGATATGCCCGGCTCACAAAATTGAAGTGCCGGCGAGCGGCAGCGGCCAGGGTGTGGATGCCGAAGAGCGTTTTAACCCCGCCCGTTTTACAGACGAAGAGAAAAAGGCTTTACGAGAGCGGTTGGGCATCCCGGGAGATGCCATAGTCGTCGGTTATGTGGGCAGGCTGGTGCGCGACAAAGGCATTACCGAGCTGGCTCAGGCATGGAACGCTCTTCGAGAAAAACACCACAACCTGCATCTCCTGCTTGTGGGCGACTACGAACCTCAGGACCCCGTACCTCATGAGATAAAGGAGCAGTTTCAGTCTGACCCTCGTGTGCATCTGACCGGCTGGGTCAGTGACGCTTCGGTATATTACCCGCTCATGCACCTCTTAGTGTTGCCTTCCTATCGCGAAGGTTTCCCCAATACTCCTCTGGAGGCGTCTGCTATGTGCCTGCCGGTGGTGGCCACGCGAATACCTGGCTGTGTGGACGCTGTGGTGGATGGGGTAACGGGCACGCTGGTTTCCCCGCGCGATGCCCGGGCGTTAACTGAGGCAATAGAGCGGTACATCCTCCAGCCCGACCTGCGCATACAACACGGCACAGCAGGAAGACAGCGCGTGCTGGCAGAGTTTCGGCCGGAGGTTATCTGGCAGGCGCTATACGAACAATATCATCTGCTGATGAAAGAAAAAGGTATTCTCGGCGAGTAGCAAGAGCCCGGCTGGTAGCGTCGGGTTGCGCTGACCCGGCAGGTTTACGGAGGTACCGCGGCGAATATTAACGTAAACGCTCGTTATGGCGGCAAGAGATTCGGATGCTTGCACGTAACCCTTTGCTCAAACGCCTGATGGACATCTGCCTAACGTCGGTTGCGCTGGTGGTACTGGCGCTGCCCATGTTGATTATCGCTCTGCTTGTGCGCCTCCGCATGGGTTCGCCTGTACTGTTTCGCCAACAGCGTGCCGGCTTGCACGGCAAACCGTTCACACTCATCAAGTTTCGCACCATGCGCGACGCCCGCGATGAAAAAGGCGAACTTCTGCCCGATGAAATTCGTCTAACCAGATTCGGGAAATGGTTACGCGATACCAGTCTGGATGAACTACCAGAACTGTTTAATGTACTGAAAGGAGAAATGAGCCTTGTGGGACCACGCCCTCTGCTGCTGGAGTATCTCCCACGCTACAGCGCAGAACAGGCTCGTCGCCATGAGGTCAAGCCAGGGATTACGGGCTGGGCACAGGTGAACGGGCGAAACGCGCTTAGCTGGGAAGAGAAGTTTCGGCTGGACGTGTGGTACGTGGACCACTGGAACCTGTGGCTGGATATGAAGATTTTGCTGATGACGGTGTGGAAGGTGCTGAAACGCGAAGGCATCAGCGCAGAAGGTTCAGCAACCATGCCCCTTTTTACTGGTACATCGCACGAGGAGAAATCTCGGTCGTGAAAGGCGCGGTCGCTGTTATCGGGGCGGGAGGACATGCAAAAGTGGTCATCGGCACCCTCCAGGCGGCAGGTTATCCGGTTGGAGGGGTTTTTGATGACAACCCGGCGAAATGGGGGCAGGAGATACTCGGCGTGCCCGTAAAAGGCGCGATACAACAGGTGTCTGAGGCAGGATTCACGGAGGCAGTCATCGCCATCGGGGATAACGCCGTACGCCAGAAGCTGGCGAGGCAGATGGGCAACCTGCGCTGGCTGACGGTAGTGCATCCCCATACGTGGGTGCATCCTTCCGCGCGAATAGGCGCAGGCAGTGTGGTGTTCGCCGGAGCCGTCATCCAGCCCGAGGCGCAGATTGGCGAACACGTGATTATCAATACCGGGGCGACCGTAGACCACGAATGCATCGTTTCCGATTTCTCGCACATCGCGCCCGGTGCCCATCTCGCCGGCAGGGTGGTTGTGGAAGAGGGAGCTTTTGTTGGCATGGGGTGCAACGTGATCCAGGGATGCAGGGTCGGAGCGTGGACGGTCGTCGGTGCAGGAGCTGTGGTGGTGCGTGACCTTCCGGCACATGTCACCGCTGTGGGAGTACCCGCGCGGGTCATCAAATGGCACGATAGAGAAATGGAGGGGCATCATGGTTAGCCTGTCAACTTCAGCATGCTCAGCCACGAGGTGCGCAAAAAGATTCACCCCGTGGCCCTATTTTGAAGAAGACGAAATTGAAGCCGCGGTCCGGGTGCTTCGCAGCGGCAGGATAAACTACTGGACAGGGCAGGAAGGCAGGCTGTTCGAACAGGAGTTTGCCCAGTTCGCAGGATGCCGGTACGCCGTGGCGGTTGCCAACGGTTCGGTGGCGTTAGAGCTGGCACTGTATGCGCTGGACATCGGACCGGGCGACGAGGTGATAGTTACCCCGCGTACCTTCGTGGCTTCTGCCAGCTCGGTTGTGCTTCGAGGGGCTAAGCCGGTATTCGCCGACGTACATCCCGACAGCGGAAATATCACAGCGGAAAGCATCAAAGCCGTGCTGACCCCCCGCACCAGAGCGATTATTGTTGTGCATCTCGGCGGCTGGCCGTGCGAGATGGACGAAATCGTTGCGCTGGCACGTGAACATGGGCTGAAAGTGATAGAGGACTGTGCGCAGGCTCATGGAGCCACCTACAGAGGTCGCCCCGTTGGGAGTCTGGGGGACGTGGCCGCATGGTCGTTCTGTCAGGACAAAATTATGACCACGGGCGGCGAAGGCGGTATGATTACCACCAACGACCCTGCTATCTGGGAACGGGCATGGTCATACAAGGACCACGGCAAGAGCTACGATGCCGTTTACCACCGTCAGCACCCGCCCGGCTACCGCTGGCTTCACGAATCGTTCGGCACGAACTGGCGCATGACGGAGATGCAATCGGCTATCGGGCGGGTGGTGCTGCGAAAGGTGCCGCAATGGGTGCAGAAGCGAAGGCGTAACGCAGAGATTTTGATGGAACACTTTCAGCAGATTCCCGAACTGCGAGTCCCGGTGCCGCCGGCGCATATCGGACATGCCTACTATCGCTTCTACGTCTACGTCCGCCCGCAGATGCTGAAACCGGACTGGAATCGCGACCGCATCATGGTGGAAATCAACGAAGCAGGCATCCCCTGTACCGTGGGCAGTTGCAGTGAGGTGTATCTGGAAAAGAGCTTTGAGCAAGCGGGTCTGCAACCGCCTCAGCGTCTGCCTGTAGCAAAAGAGCTGGGAGAGACATCACTGGCGTTTCTCGTACATCCCACCCTGGATGAGGAGCACATGCAGGACACTGTGCAGGTGGTTGCGAAAGTAATGCAAAAAGCACGCCGATAACTTTACTTGTTTTGTACAACCTCTGCCGGTTGATACAGGCGAAGGAGAAGGAGGAGCAAAAGAATGCTTTGGTTTCGGAAACTGGAAGCAGGTAAGGTTCTGCGCATGATTGCAGATGTGCTGATTGTGAATTTGTCGCTGGCTTTGGCGCTGGTGCTGCATTATTTGTGGGTGGTTGGAACAGGAAGCGTTCAGGATGCTCCTGCTGCATTGAGGCAGTACGCGGTACGGCTGGTGCACTATGGTCTCATCCTTACTCCCGTTGCGCTCGCTGTGTTCTCGTGGAGCGGTTTCTACACGCACGGTCGCCTGTATCGTGGACGCTACAAGGCGGTTATTATCTCGCAGGCTGTTAGCCTGGTGTATGTGCTGGCAGGCTTCCTTGCCTACCTGTTTCCCCATTACTTCCCCTTCCAGCGGGCGATGCTGATACTGTCCTGGGCAATCACGCTGGCGACCTGTCTGATGGTGCGGCTCGGACCGCGATTGTGGAAGACCTTTTCCTCTGCCGAGCGCCGCTACCTGGGTGCCCCTCTTGCTGACCGACCACCACGCAATATACTGGTGATCGGTGGGGCAGGTTATATCGGCTCCGCACTCATCCCGAAGCTGCTGGAACGAGGGTACTATGTGCGTTTGCTGGACCTGTTCCTGTATGGAATGGAACCGATTGCCCCGTACCTAAACCATCCCCGTCTTGAGGTTGTGCGCGCCGACTTCCGTCAGGTGGATAAAGTGGTGCAGTGTATGCAGGGGATGGATGCGGTTATTCATCTGGGCGCCATTGTGGGCGATCCAGCCTGCGCCATCGACGAGGATTTGACCATCGAGGTGAACCTGGTTGCCACGCGTACCATCGCCGAGATTGCGAAGGGGTTTGGCATCAGCCGCTTCATCTTCGCCAGTACCTGTTCGGTGTATGGCGCCAGCGACGAACTGCTCGACGAGCGGTCCTCCCTGAACCCGATTTCGCTCTATGCTCGGAGCAAGATTGCCTCCGAGCGCGTGCTGCTGGGGCTGGCGTCGCCTACCTTTTCGCCCACTATCCTGCGGTTTGGCACCATTTACGGCTTGTCGGGGCGCATCCGCTTCGACCTCGTGGTGAACCTGCTGACCGCTAAGGCGGTGGTGGACGGCAAAATCACCATCTATGGTAGTGACCAGTGGCGTCCGTTTGTCCATGTGGATGACGCCGCAACCGCGGTGCTGAAGGTGCTGGAAGCGCCTCTGCCGCTCGTACGCAACCAGATTTTCAACGTGGGTTCCGACAACCAGAACTACACCCTCCAGCAGGTTGGCGAAACCATCCGACGCCTGGTGCCCACCGCGGAGCTGATTGTTATGGGTACCGACGGTGACCGACGCAACTATCGGGTGAGTTTCGGCAAGATACGCCGGGTACTGGATTTCACGCCGCACTGGAGCCTGGAAGAGGGTATCCAGCAGGTGATCGACGCGCTGAACAGCGGCGTCATTCAGGACTATCGCGATGCCCGATACAGCAATGCCAAGTTCCTCAGCGAAGAGGGCGTGCCTCATCTCATCAGGCACGAGAACGGCTGGGCGTACGCGCTGATTGAGAACGCGCCCAGAGAGCCCCTCTCTGTGAGTTACGATGCAGAGTGATGTGCTGGTCATCGGTGCGGGGATTGTTGGGCTTGCCACTGCCTATCAGCTCGTTCAGCACTACCCGCACCTGCGCGTGATTGTGCTCGAAAAGGAAGCATACCTCTGCCAGCATCAGTCGAGGCGGAACTCCGGTGTACTGCACTCGGGCATTTACTATCGCCCAGGCAGTATGAAGGCACAGACCTGCCGTGAAGGAAAAGCGTTGATGCAGGCGTTCTGCGAACGGGAAGGCGTGCCCTTCGAGATTTGCGGCAAAGTGATTGTTGCCACCGACGAACGCGAATTACCAACCCTGCAAATGCTCTACGAGCGAGGTCAGGCAAATGGCGTGCAATGTCAGATGATCGACAGCAAGCGTCTGAACGAACTGGAACCGCACGCCTCTGGTATCGCGGCAATCCATGTTGCCGAGACAGGTATCGTCGCCTTCGAGCGCGTATGTGAGCGGCTGGCGCACCACATCGCCGAAGCAAAAGGCACCATCCTCACCGGCGCGAAGGTCATCGGCATTCGGGAAAAGGGCGATGAAGTGGTGGTGCAAACTACCCGGGGCGACGTCACGGCGCGATACGCGGTGAACTGCGCAGGTCTTTACTCGGACCAGATTGTCCGACTGAGTGGACATGTTCCGCCCGCCCGTATCGTGCCCTTTCGCGGCGAGTACTACCTGCTCTCCCCCGAAGCGAGGCATCTCTGTCGCAATCTGATTTATCCCGTGCCCGACCCGCGCTTTCCGTTTCTGGGGGTGCATTTCACCCGTACGGTTACCGGCGAAGTGGAGTGTGGACCCAATGCTGTGCTTGCCTTCGCCCGCGAGGGCTATGGGTGGTCACGCATCCATCTGCGCGAACTGTGGGAGACGCTTTGCTACCCCGGCTTCCGACGCCTGATGCGCAGACACTGGCGCACCGGTGTGGGCGAGATGTGGCGTTCGTTCAGTAAAAAAGCTTTTGCTCGCGCCCTGCAACGCCTGGTGCCAGAGGTACGCGCCGAGCACCTTCAACCTGCACCGGCGGGCGTGCGCGCCCAGGCAGTTGCCCCCAACGGCAGCCTGCTGGACGACTTCGTGTGGATTGACACTTCGCGCATGGTGCACGTGGTGAACGCACCTTCTCCCGCCGCAACCGCCTCTCTCGCCATCGGCAAACGCATCGTGGAACGACTTGCCCAGAGGTTTTGAGTATGCGTGCTCTATCCGCCATCGTTCTGATTCTGCTCTGTGCATCCGCGATCGCACAGGACATCGCTCCCTTAACCGCGCCGGAGAATCTGCTGGTGTCCCGTGTGGAGGGCTTGCAACTGGCTCCAGCAACCTCCAGAACATGGAGCACGCAGGACCTGCTCAAGCTTGCCGATGCCCTGCCCGCTGAACAGGCAAACGCTCTGCGCCGACTGGTGCAGGGAGACAGCGTGCCCCTGGCAAAGGCGGTGACCGGCTTTGCCTTCGTAACAGCGGAGGATAACCTGCGCCTTGCTGGACGCGCGGGGGGCATTATCTCCCTGAACCAGAACACCGACTTCGTGTTCTCCCTGGATACCATGCGCTCCCTGTACGAACAGCGCCCCCTGATGCCCTGGGTGCAGACGGTGCAGATACGCTGGTACACCTCTCTGGGTGAGTGGCGCATCGGGCAAGCTCCTGTGCGATGGGGAGGCGGATACTCGGGCGCCATGCTGCTTTCCGATAACGCCCCGCCACTGGTTCACGTGGACTATCGCAAGGACTGGCACCTGGGCAAACGGTTGGGCACCTGGCACTTCGAGCAGATGGCAGGGATATTTGAAGAGGACGGTTCCCGCCGCTACCTGATGGCACGCCGACTGTATCGCGACCTCTCCCCACGCTGGCAAATCGCCTTCGCCGAGGCGTTCAAAGCGAACAAACTGCCGGATGGGCTGGTTGCTGCGGCAACTCCTTTCTATCTCTACCAGCTCGCCTACGCCTGGTGGCGCTATGACAACAACGATGATTGGTTCAACTATCTCGCCAGCGTGCAGGCTTCTTGCCGCTTCGCAAGCCAGCGGATGTACGCAGAAATCCTTCTGGACGACATGCAGGCGCCGCGCTGGCTCACCCGGTATCGCTATACTGTTCCCCGCAAATCGGGGGTGCTTGTCGGATACCATGCTCGGCTTCCGCGCGGCGGGCAGTTCGCACTGGAGGTGGCACACACCGATGGCAATCCGGGCGGCGGAACTTATAACTTCAAAAACCCGCAAAACCGATGGACCTATCGCGACGCCGTGCTGGGGCATCCGGTGGGAGTCAACCGGGATATGCTGTGGCTGCGCTTTGATACCCCGGTGGGCAGGCATGGCTATCTGGCGGTTGAGCACGTCAACACACGCATGGCAAACGCCTCGCCCGAAGTGTCTACAGGCAAAGGGTGGACGGTGTACCTGTACTGGCTGCACACTGAAAACTACCTGGCGGGCATCTGCTGGCAGAAAAGCATCACCCGCGATGACCAGCAAACCCGCTGGTTGTTACAGATTGGTAAGATTTTCTAAATCCCCCGTATCTGTACGAGTTTTTCTGATAGAAAGAGACCACTTATTGACTTTCGGTGATAAACAAGCGTATGATGAAAACACCCAGAAAAATGCTTGCTGGTATCTTTGGCGAAAAGGAGGTGAACTCGTGAACCGGCTCATTGCGGTTGCAGTCATGATGGCGTTGGCGGTACAGGCGTTCGCGGGCATCCCGGACCTGGAGCCATCCAACAACACTCTGTCGGGCGCTGCGCCGAGCATTAACAACCCCACCCCCTGGGCAGACGTTGGCGTGTTGCGGTTGACGCCCAACGACTCGGATTTCATCAAAATCTGGCTGAACGCTGGCGACTATGTGAGCGTTGTCACCTACCCACTGGAGTCTTTATACACTCCAGATACGGTTATGGCGTTCTTTGACGGCGTGAGCCCGACCGCGCTGGTGTGGAACGATGACGCCGGCGATGGCTACGGTTCCGCTATTCGGTGGCAATCGCCCGCATCCGGCTGGTACTACCTCGCCATCACCGGCTGGCACGGCACAACGGGCAAAGACCAGATTACCTATTATGAGGGCGTTACGCACTCAGAGAGCGGCAGGTACATGCTCACCATCGGGGTCGTGCCGGTACCGGAACCCGCGAGCCTGCTCACGCTTGGAGCGGGTATCGCCGGGCTGATTGGCGCGCGCCGTCGGCGCAAATAGTTGTCCATAACACTATGTCCGATGACGGGGTACGCTCGCCGTACCCCGTCTTTTCGCTTCTTACGTACCGTACAATCTGTCCCCGAAATCGCCGATGCCGGGCAGGATGTACTTCGCCGGGTTCAGCTCTCTGTCCAGCGCGGCGGTAACAATGGGCACGTCGGGATGGTGCTTCTGAATCCGCTCTACTCCCTCCGGCGCGGCCACAATGCACACCAGTATCATCTTCTCCGCACCGCGACTGCGTATCGCTGCCAGCGCCTGGTCTACCGAGCCACCTGTCGCCAGCATGGGGTCAATCAACAAAACCGTGCGCCCCTCCACCGGCGGAAGCTTCAGGTAGTACGAGTTCGCGATGGCAGTGGCGTGGTCGCGTTCCATGCCAATGTAGCCCACCGATACATCGGGGAACAGGTCCACCACTGCCTCCAGCATCCCCAGCCCCGCACGCAGGATAGGCACAACCACCAGCCTTGCGGTTAATACCGTTCCCTGTGTCACCTCTAACGGCGTCTCCACCGATACGGTTTCAACGGGCAGGTCGCGGGTGGCTTCGATGACCAGGATGGTGGTCAGCTTGCGAGTAAGGGAGCGAAAGATTTCGGGCGGTGTGTTCCTGTTGCGCAACTGTGTCAGAAGATGTTGCGCCAGCGGATGGTTCACCACGTGCAGATTACTCACCACTCTCCTCCTTTTTCGCTCGCAACCAGCGGATAATGGTCATCATATCGTCCGGTGGTTCGCAGGTGAACTCCATCTCCTGCTGAGTAATCGGGTGATTGAAAGACAGGCGATAGGCATGTAGCGCCTGCCCGCCCATGCGATCTATCAGCTCCTGCAGGTCACGGGCATCCGCCTTTCTCCAGCCGTACTGCGTCGCCGAGCGTCCTGCACCATAGACGGGGTCGCCTACCACGGGGTGTCCGGCATAGGCGGCGTGTACCCGCACCTGATGGGTTCTTCCCGTGTGCAATCGCGCCTCCAGCAGAGAACATACCTTCAGGTTCTCGCGCAGTTCAAACTCGGTGACGGCAGGACGGGCGTTGGGATCGTGCAGAGGGGCTTTGACGCTCATGCGGGTACGGTCGCTCTCACTGCGTCCGATCGGCGCGTCCACCAGCGCCCGCTGAAAACGCGGCACCCCCCACACCAGCGCCAGATAGCGGCGTTCCACCAGCCTCTGCTGAATCTGCTCCGCCAGCGCATGGTGCGCAGTGTCGGTAAGGGCAATCAGTATCAAGCCGGTGGTGTCTTTATCTAGACGGTGCACGATGCCCGGTCGCTCCGGTGCGCCGACAGTGGACAGCCTGCCGAACTGCGCCAGCGCTGCGTTCACCAACGTGCCGCTCTCCGCGCCGGGCGCAGGGTGAGTGACCATCCCCCGCGGTTTGTTTACCACCGCCAGATGTTCGTCTTCATATAACACCTGCAGGGGGATGTGTTCGGGTTGAGGTTCCAGCGGGGGCGGCGCTGGCGGCTCGAGGTAGATTTCATCACCTGCCTTCAGGCGCGTGTTGGGTTTTGCCAGCTTTCCGTTCAGCTCCACGTAGCCCGCTTCGATCCACCGCTGAATCTGCGCCCGCGACACATCGGGCAGGTGTTGCGCCAGAAACACGTCCAGCCGAACACCCTCGTCCGCAGGGGAGGCGTGATACAGTAGTGCGTTTGCCGGTTGCTCCATCTCATCTGCATTATATCACGACACGGCAGGTCTGTCAGGTGACCGGTGTCCTCTCGCGCCAGAGCCGTACCGCTCTGTGCCACTGTACCGCTCCCACCAGTACCATGCCGATGCTCACCCACTGCGCATCCGACAACCCCAGCGCCAGCACGGTGGAAGTCGCACCAATACGCCAGAACTCCACTACGAAGCGATAGACGCCATAGAGCACCAGGTATGCCCAGAACACTTTGCCGGTGGGATGCGGGGGTCTCTGCATCCGCGTTAGCAGGGCAAATATCAGCAGATTGGACAGCGAAGCGTAGATTTGCGTTGGATGACTTGGCGGAGTGTGGATGTGTGGATTGAACGGGTCATGAAACGAACACGCCCAGGGCAGGTCGGTCGGCACGCCGTAACAGCATCCGCCCAGAAAACAGCCGATACGCCCCACCGCATAAGCCAGCGCTACAGATGGTGCCAGAACGTCTGCCAGACGGAGGAACGGGATGCCCTTGCGTCGCGCGAGAAACGCCACCGCCAGCCCGCCGCCGATTACCGCCCCGTGAAAGGACAATCCCCCTTCCCAGAAGTACAGAATATGCACCGGCTGGCTGAGGAAATCTCGCCAGTCCAGCGCAACATATACTAATCGTGCGCCCACTATCCCGCCCAGCGCGGTCAACAGCACAAAGTCCAGAATCTGCTCGGCATCTATTCCATAGCGTGGAGCCACGCGCATCGCCCACCATACTGCCAGCACGAAGCCCAGCACAATCATCACGCCATACGAGCGCACTTCCAGCGTGCCCAAATGAAAAAGAATGGGATACATCCGCCTGATCCAGTAACCTCGCTTCCTCTGTGCTCACTCGCTTGCATTATACCACCGCCCGAGCTCTTTGAATTGCTGAAGCATGGCTTTAGCAATCCATAACCAGCGTCAGCTGGTTTTGTCCATGCGTTGCCTGCGACTTCCAATCGCAAGGTTGCCTGAAAAAATCATCCCTGCAACTGGAAGTTGCGGGCTTTGGAGTGCTGAAGCTTGCTTCAGCAACCTATAACCTGCTTGAGCGGGTTTTGCCAAGCGTAGCCTGCGATTTCCAATCGCAAGGACACAATAGAAGGGGAGAAAGGCAACCCTGCAGCTGAAAGTTGCGGGCTATTTTGGAGTGCTGAAGCATGGCTTCAGCACTCCATATTAACCTGCCTGGGCAGGTTTCGTCTTGTGTAGCCTGCGACTTCCGGTCGCAAGGTTGGGATAAGAGAAAGGAGGCATTCCAGCAACTGTGCTGGAGCATGGCTTCAGCAGTCCATAACCTGCTTCAGTCGCAAGGTCGGAGTAAGAGGAGGAGGCATGTGTGATGTGCTCTGACCTGTGTTCATGCTCCAAAAGAGGAGTTACAGGTCAATTTGCCAAATATTACCGTGGAACAAAGCGTGAAATCCGAACACATAAGGAGGCTGTGGTGATGCGCAGCAGGAGATGGATGTTGCTTTCCTCATTGATGCTGATGGCGATAGCATGGGCGGTGACGGCGAACGTCCAGCCCGAACCGGCTCAACCCGCATCCACACAGGCGCAGGAACAGTGCGCCGATTGCCACTCCGAGGTGGCAGAGCCGTTCAAGCAGAACGCGCACGCGGGACTGAACTGCTCGCAATGCCACCCCAACGCGCTGGCGCACCAGAACGCCGAAGACCCCACGCAGGTACTGCCTGTGGTGGACTTCCGCTCGGAGACCTGCGGTTCCTGTCACAAGTTCCAGTATGAGACCTACATGACCAGCGAGCCGGGCACAGCGGGAGAGTTCGGGGGCACACCCGCAGACCCCAAAGAGCACCCCAAGACCAAAGACTTCCCCCTGTATAACAAAATCGTCGCAGGGCACGGCTTCACCAGAGAGTATAACGAAGAGCGGTCGCACCGCTACATCCTGCGCGACCACATTGACATCAAGCGCGGGAAGAACCTTGCCTGTCTGAACTGCAAGTCCACTCAGGTTGCCTACTACTGGGGCAAAGAGTGGAAGGGGCTGGAGCTGACCAACGACGGCGACGTGGTGGCGAAGTGGCAGGAGGCAATCAACCGCATTCCCAAAGAGATGCAGGACTACGGCGCGTCCTGTGCGCACTGCCATAACCCGCATACCGCGCAACTGCAGATTATCAACAAAGGCTTGCAGAACGCTATCGAGCGCTACGGCGTCAACCCCTACTGGAAAGAGCGCAACGTGAAGAGCTTCGCCAGAGCGGATAAACAGCAGAAGGAGATTCTGGTCTGCGCGCAGTGCCACGTGGAATACGTGTGCGGACCGGGCGCCGATAAGAAAGCGCGCTTCGAGTTCAGCTGGCGCAAGGTGCGCGACCTGGAGGAGTACTACAAACAGCGACACGCCTACCAGCAGGACTGGATACACGACATCATCAAGGAGCCGCTGGTTAAAAGCCAGCATCCCGAGGTGGAAACCTTCTGGGAGAGCAAGTACGAACGCGCCGGGGCGTCGTGCGTGACCTGTCACATGCCGAAGGTAGCGGTCGGTGGGCGCTGGCTTACCTCGCACTGGCTGGTCTCTCCCCTGCGCTACATGGACAAATACATCAAAGGGGAGAAATTAGGGGCTTATCCCTGTGCGCAGTGCCATAACGTTGCCCCTGAAACTCTGCGCGAGCAGGTGCTGAGGGTACAGCGTCACGTCAACGAGGCGCAAAAGCGCGTCCAGCAGGCACTGAGCGACAGCATTGATGCCATCGCCGCCGCCAAGCAGGCGAAAGCGGAAGGCAAAACGGTCAATGAAGAGAACCTGCAGAAAGCGGTTCGTCTGCACCAGCAGGCGCACGTGCGCTGGGAGAATCTGGTGGTCTCGGAGAACAGCATGGGCTTCCACAACCCCGAAGAGGTGATGAAGGAGCTGAACGAGGCGCTGGATTACGCCCGCCAGGCGCAGATGCTGGCAACGCAGGCAGTGCGATAGCCAGGAAGATGGCGAGCCTCCTGTTCAAGCCGTTGCAGGAATGTTCCTGACGGTAGGCGGGAGGCTTGCCAGCTGAAAAATCCACTTGCGAAGATTGCGCCCGCGATACGCCCCTCTGATGGGCGAAATGCGTTCTTCCTAAACCGCGAAGCTTCCTATCGGCGTTTTGTGGAAGTGAACCATCAGCCAGCGATCGTCCTCGCGCACGAACACGCGCGTCTCGTTGGTGGTGGTGAAACGAATGCCGTTCTCATCCGAGCGGGTGACGACCAGCGTGTAGGTAGCGATAGCCACGTTCCCATACAGTTGCACGCGCGGGTTCACAATGTCCAGCCGATACTGCGATGTGGGCGGGCGCAGCGCCTTCTGCTGACGCATGTAGTGCAGGTGGAAGTCCAGCGTGTCCAGGCGAGCGGGCGTCTCCGACTCGAACGATGACACATCCTCAGCCACCAGCTCGCGATAGGTATCGGTATCCTGACAGTAGATGGCGTGTAGCAGCCGTTCCAGCGTCTCCAGCACCTCGCGTTGGCGTCGGTTCATGGTTCACCTCCACATTGCGCACGGGTGCGCAGGTAATGGTCCACCAGCACCAGTGCCATCATCGCCTCCACAATGGGCACGGCGCGAGGCAGAACACAGGGGTCATGTCTGCCCTTCGCTTTCAGTACCGCAGGCTGGTGGTGAATATCTACCGTCTCCTGCGGCATCATGATGGTGGCGGTAGGCTTGAACGCTACACGGATAAGGATGTTCTCGCCGTTGGAGATACCTCCCTGAATGCCGCCAGAGTGGTTCGTGCGGGTGCGCACTCTGCCATCGGCGTCTACGTAGAAGGGGTCGTTGTGCTGTGAGCCGGTGAGGTCAGTACCTGCGAATCCAGAACCCACTTCGAACCCCTTCGCCGCGGGGATGGAAAGCATCGCCTTTGCAAGGTCGGCATCCAGTTTGTCGAACACCGGGTCGCCCCAGCCGGCAGGTACTCCGCGTGCCACACAGCCCACAACCCCGCCCAGCGAGTCGCCCTCTTTACGCGCCTGTTCTATCGCCCGCGCCATCGCCTCAGCAACCTGCGGGTCGGGACAGCGTACCGGGTTCGCCTCCACCTGTTCCAGCGTCACCGTATTGGGGTCTATCTGGGCACGCAGGGTGTGTATCTTCTCCACCCAGCCCACAATCTCCACACCCAGCTGTCGCAGAATCTTTTTGGCGATGGCTCCTGCCGCCACCCGTCCGACCGTTTCCCTTGCGCTGGAACGTCCTCCCCCGCGCCAGTCGCGAATGCCATAACGCGCATCGTATGTGTAGTCGGCGTGAGAGGGACGGTAGAGGTCTTTAAAATCGGTGTACGCCTCGGGGCGAGCATCCTCGTTCCACACCAGCACGCAGATAGGCGTGCCAAGCGTCTGCCCCTCGAAGACGCCCGACAGGATGTGCACCCTGTCGCTTTCCCGCCGCTGGGTAACCAGCTTGCTCTGCCCAGGGCGCCGTCGGTCCAGCTCAAACTGTATCTCCTCCACCGTGATAGGCACGCGCGGCGGACAGCCATCAATCACAACTCCCACTGCTCCACCGTGCGACTCGCCGAAGGTGGTAATGCGAAAAAGATGTCCGAACGTGTTTCCCATATCGCGTTACCGCTTCCATTATACGTGTGCAAGGCAGGCAAAATCAACCGATGTTTGCAAGGAAATTGCCTTTACTGCCTCTAAATGTATATCTGCATTCCTGCTAATGGAGGAGCAAGATGAACGTCCATATCACACCGTCCGGGAAAAAGCTTGTCACCGTTATTCCGGGAGACGGCATTGGCCCCGAGTGTATCCAGTCCGCTCTGCGCATCATCGAAGCCGCCGGTGCACCGCTGGAATGGGAGGTGCGCGAGGCGGGCGCCAGCGTGTTCAAGAAAGGACTGGAGTCGGGTGTGCCCGCGGAGACCATCGAGTCCATCCGCAAGACGCGCGTTGTGTTAAAAGGCCCGCTGGAGACCCCCGTCGGTTATGGCGAGAAGAGCGCCAACGTGACCCTGCGCAAACTGTTTGAGACCTACGCCAACGTCCGCCCGGTGCGCGAGCTGCCCAACGTGCCCACTCCCTACAGTGGGCGAGGTATTGACCTGGTGGTGGTGCGCGAGAACGTAGAGGACCTGTACGCCGGCATCGAGCACATGCAAACGCCCGGTGTGGCTCAGTGTCTCAAGCTGATTTCGCGCAAAGGGTGCGAGAAGATTGTGCGCTTCGCCTTCGAGCTGGCACGAGCGGAAGGGCGCAAGAAGGTGCACTGCGCCACCAAGTCCAACATCATGAAGCTCACCGAAGGCATGTTGAAGCGCACCTTCGAGGAGATTGCGCCCGAGTATCCCGATATCGAAGCCAACCATATCATCGTCGACAACTGTGCGCACCAGATGGTGAAACGCCCGGAGCAGTTCGACATTATCGTCACCACCAATATGAACGGCGATATTCTCAGTGACCTGAGCTCTGCGCTGGTGGGTGGGCTGGGCTTCGCTCCTTCGGCAAATATCGGTAATGAAGTGGCGATTTTCGAAGCGGTACATGGCTCCGCGCCGAAGTATGCGGGCAAGAACGTGATTAACCCCACGGCGGTCATCCTCTCGGCGGTGATGATGCTGCGCTATCTGGGCGAGTTCGAATCTGCCACACTGATTGAAAACGCCGTGCTGGTCACCCTGGAAGAGGGCAAAGTGCGCACCGGCGATGTGGTCGGTTATGACCGGTGCAACACCACCACCGAGTACACCGACGAGATTATCCGCAACCTCGGCAGGAAGCCAAGCACCGCCAGCGTGCGCGAGTACAAACCCATCCGCCTGCCACAGATTAGCCGCAACCCGGTTACCGTGGTGCCACAGAAGCGGCGCGTGGTCGGGATGGATGTGTTCGTCGAGTTCGGTGGCACGCCCGAAGAGCTGGGCAAAGGTCTGGAGCAGGTGGTGGAAGGCACACCGCTTCGCCTTCGGCTCATCTCCAACCGGGGCACGATGGTGTACCCTGCCTTCGGCGCGATGACGGACAACGTGGACCACTGGCGATGCCGGTTTGTGCTGCGCGACGAGAGCGCAGACCTGAGCGAATCGCAGGCGCTGGAACTGCTTCAGCGTGTCGGGGCACGCTACCAATGGACACACGTGGAGAAACTGCACGAGTTTGACGGACAACCCGGTTTCACCAAACCGCAGGGCGAGAACTAGGCGAGACCGTGAAGGGAGCAGAGTTCATCCTGCTCCCTTGTATCTCAGGAGCATTTGTCTCGCCGAGTGAGGATGGAGCATCCTGTGCGCGTTCGCACCGCTTCTTGAGCAACCTGCACCCGCAGAGCGGGGTCAATGGGCACTCCGTGTTCGTCCACTACCTTCACGCTACCGCGTATCGTGCGCGTCTGCCAGCGAACCGCATGAGCAAACTCGTCGCGTCCTTCCCACAGATAGGGCACGGGCAGGAACCCCGCCCAGAAGATGGTGTAAAGTCCCTCTGCGCTGTAAGGATTGGGGATGCTCTCCTCAATCGCACGCAGCACCGTTCGTGCCCCGTGTAGCAGTTCCTCAGTGCGAGCCTTCACTTCGGGATGACGGGACATATCCTCCACTTCGCCTCTGGCACGCAGCTGGCGATACTCCTGAAGCGCGGCGATGGTAATCTGGATGCTTTCGTTCACCACCGGTGAGTCTGCCAGATGCGAGGCTTCGGAGTAGCTAACCACGTGGATCACTGGCGGACTGTGCGGGTCGTGCGGTTCAATGTCGTCCATCAGGGCGGTCACCGCAGCCAGCTGTGCCTTTGCCCGTTCCAGATTGGGCGAGAAGTAGTCCAGTCCCGCACGCGGTTGCAGGATAACCCGAAAGTTTTCGTCCTCCAGCTCGCGCACCAGGCTCAGCAGTGCCCGTGATTTCGCCAGGTCCTGGATGCCCCAGGTGGATTTGGGGGTGTTCAGCATGTTCTGAAGGATAAGCGTGCGTACCCCAAGCCGCTTCGCCGTGCGCGCCGCCAGCACCGATGACACCACATAGCTGATGTCGTCCGAGCCGCGAAAGGCGAAATGGTGCGGGATGTTCGGCTCGAACGGCTTACCCGACTCGGCGATGAAGCGAAGGGTCTCGATGTGCTGTTGCAGGTTTTCGCGCACCGAATGGGGACCCCGCCCGTCGATCTGGCAGAACCACCAGAAGGACAGCGCGTGCCAGGCGATGTGGATGGTCTCTTCATACATCCGTGCAAGCTGGGGGATATTTCTGGTGCCGGCGTAGGTGCGCACCAGCATCGGACGCGCTGCCTGCCACACCATACGGAACTCCTCAGGCGAGTTGATGGGCACGCCGCCGCCGTTGGGCAAACCTGTCCAGTCCTGCCCGAAGTGTGACTGGCTCAGCTGCGAGGTACCGATAGAGAGCACATCCAGAAAGCCTGCCTGTGCCAGCTGGCGTGTCCAGTCCAGAAAGAGACGCACCGCCGCCTCGCGGTCGGGCAGATAGGGTCCCACATGAGCGCGCATCAGAGGTGGTTGACCGTTCTCCTGGGCGTAACGGACGCGCGCTACCACTGTATCCTGTGCCGTACCGAACTGGGGGTAGCCGCTGCGGTCGGGAGGCTGTATCTTCAGGTGCTTTCCGCTCGCCACCAGCTCCTGCCCAAAGCGCAGACGGAACTCGTCGTAATCTACCTCTGCGCTCATTGCTGGAGGGATTCGCTCCGGGGGGACACCCAGTTTGCGCAGGGTCTGAGTGGGCGTCTCGTCGCCGTCGAACACCTCTACCAGACTGCCATGTTCCCGGACCACTCTCTCGCAGGCGGCTGGTAATCCCGCGAAGTAGATGCCCCGCAGGGGGCCGCCCAGTTCCGCAAACTGGCGCCGTTCCCGCAGCTGATGAAGGAGTTTACCGAAGCGCATCGCGCCCTCGTCAGGATCAAGGCGATAACTGAAACCTAATCGGGTAATCCCATGCTGACGGATCCAGTTCAACAGTATCTCCACGTTGTCCAGATGTGATGGCTCATTGGCGGCGTTGCATATTCGCGCATCGGCAATCACCACGCGGTAACCACAATCTTCCAGCAATTGCCCGACCGAGCTGATGCCCAGCGTGTGGGCGTCAACCGCGGGATGGATGAAACCAAAGACCTCATCGCCCTGTAGAGTCTTGCGCATGGGGTTCACCTCCGTTCTGCAGGCATGCCTTCCAGGATACGCAGACGAAGGTCGCGCAAGCTCAATCCCGCCAGCCCCATGCTCTCAACCGTGCGTCCCGTCTGCCAGTAGTCGCACCCATGCAGAAGGTTTGCCAGATGGATGATGGCTTTAATCGTCGGGCAGGACACACCCAGCATATCGCCCAGCGACGCAATAGGCACCAGGCTCATCGGCACGTCCTCGGTGATATAACGATGGTGCACAATCGGCGGAGCCTTGATGCCGTAATAGCCCTGATTGGCGCGGATGGCTTCAAACAGCGTCTTGCCCGATGCGCCGTAGGCGATATACAGCCATTCGCGAGCGGTCATGCAGTTGAAACCCATTGCCGCCGCAACCGCCACCCGTTCTGAGTCAATCTGCTCCAGTATCTGCGCTACCGACGGAGTGATGCCATCAATGTAGTATTCGAAATCGCCGTGTGTGCTTTCGATGCGCGCAGCGTTGAGCACTGTTACCGCCGGGTGGAAGATGGCACCGATGTTCTCCATGCTGGTCTTCATCACGTTGTCGCCCGGAACGAACTCGGTGTACGCCACCGAGAGCGCCTTCACCACCTCCGGCGTGCGATACGCGGGGATGGCGGCGACCGGCACGCTGTTTTTGATGCCGAAAATCTGCACCTGTCCGGGGTTCAATGCCCGGCTGGCATACAGAAGGGTTTGTGCTTCCGCCACAATCACGTCGGCTTTGACGCCCTGCTGCTGCAGAACGTGCAGTACCTCCAGTGCGCCCCCTGTGCGCCCGGGGTTCAATACGATGATATGACCATCGCGCAGGTGCGGCGCTACTCGTTGGGCAACCTCGGCATGACCTGTGGCTGGAACCACAACCATCAGCACGCGCGCGTCCGCAACCGCCTCCGCGATATCTGAAGTGACCACCTCCACATGTGCCTGACCATGGGGCAGGTCGTCCCGTTCCGTGCTGGCGACAAGCTGAATGTAGCCTGAGCGTTGAATGGGGAGCAAACGTTCGGGGCTGCGGTTCCAGAGGCGTACGTGAATCCCTTTAAGGGTGAGGTGGGCTGCCATTGCCAGCCCACCGTTGCCAGCACCCAGCACTGCAAAACAGTCGGGTTGCAACTGCTGTGCCATCGCGAAGCCTCCTCTCTACAGTTAGAGTATACAACATCCCGGCAGGGAAGAGCGAAAGGAGCTGTTCAACACGGAAGGAGGACTACATGCAGGCAGACGCTACCACGGGGATTTCAAAGAGGGGATGCTTCACTGCGTTCAGCTGGACATTTCGTGTTATTTGGAGCGCAGCGAAGAATCTGACAAGACCCTCCGCCGCGCCCTTTGTGACAATGAAGCTTACGGTACTTCTACCCGCACCCGACTGGTGACGACGCCTTCCGGCGTGTTCCGCCTTACGATGAACACCACCGTATCGCCGGATTTGCGCTGTTCCACCAGCCGGTGCACTTCGTCAACGCTGGTCACGCGCTGTCCGTCCACCTGCACGATAACGTCACCGACGGACAGCCCAGCATCATCTGCTGCGCTGCCGGGCACCACTTCCGTAATCACCACGCCCCGCGTATTGCGCGGCAATTGCAGCCGCTCCACCACTTCAGGGGTGGCTTGTTCGATGCTGATGCCCAGCTTGCGTCCGCTCTGTCCGCCCTCCTGGCGCTGGCGCATCTGCTCTTCGGGGTCTGGAGCCTCAGCAACCTTTACGCGCAGGGTAATCTCGCGCCCGTTGCGCACCACCTTGACCGGCACCACCGTGCCCGGTTCGGTGCGTGCCACCATGTCGCGGAAGTCCAGCTCACCCCGCACCGGCTTGCCGTTGTACTCCACCACCACGTCTTCTACCTGCATACCAGCCTGCGCTGCCGGCGAGCCTTCCGTGACGGAGGTAATCAGCGCACCCTGCTTTACCTTCAGCCTCTGGGCATCCTCGGGCGTAACGTCCGCAGGGATCACGCCGAAGAAACCGCGTACCACCTTGCCGCGGGCAATTAACTGCTCCATCACGAAGCGGGCGGTGTTAATCGGCACGGCGAAACCGATACCCGCGAAGCTGCCTGTGGGCGACTCGATGGCGGTGTTGATGCCAATCACCTCACCGCGGATGTTCAGCAGCGGTCCACCCGAGTTGCCCGGGTTGATGGACGCATCGGTCTGTATCAGGTTCGGATAGTAGCGCTGGTTCATCGCGCCGCCAATGGCTTCACGCCGCCCCAATGCACTGACCACACCCACGGTCATCGAGTTCTGCTTGTCGAACGGGCTGCCCAGCGCAATCGCCCACTGTCCCACGCGCACCGTATCCGAGTCGCCAAGCCGGGCGGTGGGCAAGCCGGTCGCGTTCACCTTGATGACCGCGATGTCACTGCGGTAGTCGCGCATCACTTTGCCTTCCAGGCGTCGCCCATCACTCAGCACCACTTCCACGCGCTCGGCTCCTGCCACCACGTGGTCGTTGGTGAGGATGTAGCCGTCACTGCGCACAATCACGCCCGACCCCACGCCGCGCGTCGGGATGGGAACGTTGTCCGGCTGGCTCCGTCGTGGAAGCTCGAACCGGAAGGGCAAATCGTCAGGTATCTCAAGGCGCAGGCTGGGGCGACTGATGTTCCTGCGGGCATAGATAGTCACCACCGCCGGTGAAACCTCTTCTGCCACCCGCACGAACGCGCTTTCCATCGCCTCTGCCGCGCTCAGCGCTTCTGCCTTCGAGACGGCAGTGGTGGAAACCGTACGAGTTGTACCCTGCGCCAGTGTGACCACTGGCTTCTGGAAAGCCGTTCCGAGGAACGCACCCAGTGCCACGCTGAACAGAATCATCACCGTAAAAACCCACGCGCGAGGCTGTACCATCGTTGTTCATCCCTCCTCGTTTCGATAATCTCACGTGTGTTATGGGGAAGGGCGAAAGCAGTCGCTCTCGCCCGTTCTTTCTCACCGATAATATCGGACGGAGACCAGCGAAGGACGGTTATCATACGGATGCAGTGGAATCTCCGCCGGGATAACGGGCGGATTCTGCAAGCGCAATTTGCCCGACAGATAGGCGTCGATAGTGGCATGGTCTATCTCGTTAGCTATTCCCGCTACAGCAGTGAGGTCCTGCTGAATGGGCGAACGCGCTTGCGTCGCGAAGTACCACGTGCCCAGCGCAATACCCGCGACCGTTGCGGCTATCGCCAGGGGGCGCAGTAACGGTCTGGGTATCGTTAATCTCCATGTGCTGGCGGGCTTACTGTTCGAGAACACCACCTGCACCAGACGCTCTTCTAAGAACGGTTCAGGCGCCCGTACCGGCATGGCTCCCAGCAACCGCTTGACCTGAAGGAGTTGCTGGTAATCGCGCTGGCACTCGTTACACGAGTCCAGATGCCTCTGGATGGCGAGCATATCTTCGCCTGGCAGCTCCCTGTCTATGTAACAGGACAGCAGGTTCTGAACTTTACTGCAGTTCATCATGGGTCCACCTCTCCACGCGCTCTGGCTTGTTGATACGCTTCGATGCGTTGCCGAAGGAAACGTCTGCCTCGATGCAGACGCGAGCGCACTGTGCCCAACGAACAGTGCATGGCTTCCGCTATCTCTTCGTAGGATAGTCCCTGAATGTCTGCCAGCACCACCGTGGTGCGAAAGTCAGGCGGCAGGGCATCCAGGGCGCGCTGGATATAGTCCTCCAGTTCCTCAGACATCACAATCGTCTCAGGGTTTGATGCTGTGTCGGGTATTTCGAACTGCACATCTTTGTCCGAATCCTGCAAATTGAGCGGCTGATCCAGCGAAATCATCTGTGCCTTCGGTCGCCGACGCAGCATGTCGATGAAGGCGTTATTGACGATGCGGTACATCCAGTTCTCGAAAGGCATCTCTCGGTTGTAGCGGTCAAAGAACCGGAAGGCGCGAATAAACGCCTCCTGCGTCAGGTCTTCCGCATCGTCCCGATTGCCGGTCAAACGGTAGGCAATATTGTATACCGTGCGGTGATGCCGGCGCATCAGCTTTTCAAACTCTTCGCGTGTATCCTGCCAGCTGGCAGTTGCCTCCGTTGTCCATTCCATTACCATTTGTCCTCCTGTGCATTATTACGCCTGTGGTGCTGGCGTCGGTTCCCTATCATTAGACTCACCGCCGCGCTTTTCGTTGCGCGGCGGTATTTTTTCTACTCCTCCTGTGGTTCTGGTATCGGTTCAAGGAGCATCTCTTTGGTATAGATGAAGTCGCTGCGGTGATAATCTGCAAGCTCGTAATCGTCGCGCAGGACGATGGCGCCTGTCGGGCAGGCTTCCTGGCAGTAGCCGCAGAAGATACAGCGGAGCATATTGATTTCGTAGCGTCGTGCGTAGCGCTCGCCCGGCGAAAAACGATGCTCATCGGTGTTTTCCGCGGCTTCCACGTAGATACAGCGTGCCGGGCACGCCCCCGCACACAGCGAACAGCCGATGCATCGCTCCAGCCCGTTGTCGTAGCGACGCAGCACATGCCGCCAGCGTGTACGAGGATACATCGGGCGCTTCTGTTCGGGATATTCCACCGTGATTGGCTCATGGAACGGCGGCTGGTGGCGGAAAGTAATGCTCAGCCCCTGCGCCAGAGGCAGAACCGTTTTCACAAAGCGTTTGGCAACCTGAGTAATCATCGGCTGGCGACCTCCTCGCGCTTCAGCATGGGCAGCTCTATCAGCATCCCCCGGTGCTGCTGACGTATCTTGCGCTGTAACTGCAGAAGACCGTACAGCAGGGCATCCGGCGAGGGCGGGCAGCCGGGCACATACACATCTACCGGCACAATCTGGTCAACCCCCTGCAGGATGGCATAGTTGTTGAATACGCCTCCGCACGAGGCACACGCGCCCATTGAAATGACCCATTTGGGGTTGGGCATCTGGTCGTACAGCTGGCGCAGGACAGGTCCCATCTTCTTGGAGACTCGCCCCGCCACAATCATCACGTCCGCCTGCCGCGGGCTGGGGCGGAACACCTCCGAGCCAAAGCGTGAAATATCAAACCGTGCCGACACGGTGGACATCATCTCAATAGCGCAACACGCCAGCCCAAAGGTGAGCGGCCACAGGCTGTTGACCCGTCCCCAGCGCACCAGGTCCTCCAGCTTCGCCAGCAGGATGTTGCCCTGCTGTTGCACGCCGGGTATCTGGGGCGTGGTCGTATCGTGCGCGGATATTTCCACGATGCGCTTTGCCATCACGAAGCTCCTCTCCGTTTTGTTTGCCTTGCTAGATTGTACCCTGTTTGAATGATGCCTTAAAACGGCAGGGATTGCCCGATGCCCTGAGCCAGCGCTTTGCGGTACACCACATGCGCCACCGCCACATCCTCCAGCGCCACGCCAAGGCTCTTGAACAGCGTCACCTCCGCGGGGTCGATGCGCCCAGGCACCCTGCCGACCACGATGTCTGCCAGCTCATACACCTGTCGCCAGTTCAGCTTACGTGATTCGATGGCGGTCAGGATTTCTCCTGATTCTATCTTTGCCTGCTCGCGGTCATCAACCGCCACGGTGCGGCATCGCGCGAACACGCTCACGTCCATCTCGCGGCGCGACACTGCGTTTGCCCCGATGGCGTTGATATGCGTGCCATCGTCCAGCCACTCTCCAAAAAGTATCGGCTCGCGAGCGGTTGTCGCACACACCACCACCGCGCTTCCCCGTACGGCTTCTTCGGCGGTATCCGCAGGCACTACCGAGATGCCCAGTCGTGCGCTCATGCGCTCGGCAAACTGTTCCCTGCGCTCTGGATGGCGCGAGTAGACCTTCACGCGGGCTATCGGGCGTACCGTACACACTGCCTCCACCTGTGTCTCCGCCTGCCAGCCGGCACCGAGGATGCCCAGTGTTCGCGCGTCGTGCCGCGCCATATAGCGGGTGGCAACCCCCGAGGCGGCTCCGGTGCGAATCTGCCCTAATCGGTCCGCTTCTATCACACACAGCAGGTTGCCGTTATCGGCATCGTAAAGGAAGAAAAGGAAGCGAGTCTTCGGGGCGAATGAAGCGTATGCCTTGAAGCCGAACACCCCCTCGCTGAGCACAGCTGCCGCCATGATGTGGAACACCCCATCCGGCAGATAGAGGCGCTGGCGCGGGTTGTTCAGCACCTCCGCCTGTCCCTGCGCGGCGAAAGCGCGTTCCACCGCGTCCACCGCCTCCGGCATCGTCAGCAAGCTGTTGACCTGTGCTTCGGTCAGAAAGAACGCCATGGTGGTCTCTCCGTCGGCACGAGCCTACTCGCGCTGGTCCATTGGCACCCACGGCAGATTGCGTGGGCCCACATACTCCGCGCGCGGGCGAATCAGGCGGTTGTCTGCCATCTGTTCCATGACGTGTGCCGTCCACCCTACGATGCGACTGCTGGCGAACAGGGGCGTGAACATGTCAATTGGGATGCCCAGCATGTACTGTACCGACGCGGAGTAGAAGTCCACGTTGCAGTACAGTCCCTTTTCGCGAAGCATCACCTCTTCTACCTTCTCGGAGATGAGGTACCATCGCAGGTTGCCCTGGCGCTCGCCAAGTTCGCGCGACAATTGCTTCAGATGCTTGGCTCGCGGGTCTTCGGTCTTATACACGCGATGCCCGAAGCCCATGACGCGCTGTTTCTGCGCGAGCAATCCCTTCACGTACTCCTCGGCACGCTCTGGCTGGCCGATATCAATCAACATGCGCATCACTCGCTCGTTGGCGCCGCCGTGCAGGGGTCCTGCCAGCGCACCGATTGCCCCCACTACCGCCGAATACATATCGGAAAGGGTGGAGGTAATCACACGTGCGGTGAAGGTAGAGGCGTTAAACTCATGGTCTGCCTGCAGGATAAGCGCAACGTCCATCGCGCGCACGCTCAGCTCATCTGGCATCGTTCCCGTCAGGGTGTAGAGGTAGTTCGCAGCATGGCTGAGCTCTGGGTTGTTTTTCAGCGGAAGCTCCCCGCTTCGGATGCGCTCGATAGAGGTGATAATGGTCGGGATGCGCGCTGTCAGACGTATCGCTTTGCGCAGATTCGCATCAGGAGAGTTGTCGCTGGCATCGGGGTCATACAACGCCAGAGCGGATACGACGGTGCGCAACAGATGCATCGGGTTGGCGCGTTGAGGCAGGTCAAACAGCAGCTTCATGACCTGAACGGGTAGCTCCCGGTTGGCTATCAACTGTTCCCGCAGTTGCTGATACTCGTTCTTGTTGGGCAACTTGCCAAACCATAGCAGGTAGATGACTTCCTCGAAGGTGGCATACCGTGCAAGGTCATCAATGTCATAGCCACGATAAATCAATTGCCCGGTTTGCCCATTCACATCACTGATAGAGGAAGTGCCAGCGATAACGTCTTCCAGTCCTTTTGCAGCAATCATTGTTCATCTCCTCTCATATTCAGCCCCCGCCCTGCGGTGTTTGGAGGTGCTGAGTTTTCCATAGCGATTTTACTCGGAATACTTAAAGAAGTCAACTTTTTTCATGAAGGTCAGGACTCAGATATGGATTGCTAAAGCCATGCTTCAGCGGTACAAGAATTGCAACCTTGCGACTGGAAGTCGCAGGCAACACAAGACGAAACCTGCTGAAGCAGGTATGGATTGCTGAAGCCATGCTTCAGCAGTTCAAGCTCAGCCTCCGCAGGAGGCTTCGTTTTGGGTAGCCCGCAACTTCCAGTTGCAGGGGTGTTTTTTTACGACAACCTTGCGACAGAAAATCGCAGGTAACACTTGGCGAAATCTGCTGAAGCCATGCTTCAGCATTCCAAAGTAGCCCGCAACCTCCAGGTTAATATGGGATGGTGAGGTTTTTCTATTTTGGCACTTCGCGCTCGTGTTGTGCGTGTTCCAGCGTGAACAACGGCTGCGGCTGGAACCCCAGCACGGGCGCCAGCAACACCGCCGGGAACTGCCCGATTGCCACGTTGTAACGCATCACCGTGTCGTTGTAAAACTGGCGGGCGTAGCGGATTTTGTCCTCTGTGTCGCTCAGCTCTTCCTGCAGTTCCAGAAAGTTCGTGTTCGCCTTCATCTCGGGGTACGCCTCCGCCAGCGCAATCAAACCGCTCAAACTGCTCTTAACCTCTCCTTCCAGCGCCTCTTGCTGTGACACGGACAGCGACTGCAACGCCTGTGCCCGCAACTCGGCGATGCGCTGGAAAATGCGCTCCTCGTGCTGGGCGTAACCGCGCACCGTCTCCACCAGTCGGGGAATCAGGTCGTACCGCCGTTTCAGCTGCACGTCCACCTGCGCCCGAGCATTATCCACCCGATTGCGAAGAACCACCAGCCTGTTGTAGGTGACCACCGCCCAGATGGCGAGTATCAGAACGACAATTGCAATCCACATCGCGATGCCTCCTTCCCGTTAACCGGCGCCACTGCTTCCGCCGCCCCCTCCGCCTCCACCGCCGCCGCTGAAGCCGCCACCGCTGCTGGTGCTGGACGACAGCGCGCTGGTCAGGTTCTGCAGGTTCTCCACGAAATTCGTCATGCCCGACAGCGAGTCCGTCGAGAATGTCGCTCCCGACGCCGTGTGGTACCACGCAGGATGCGACAGCGAGTAGTCATATTCCTGCGCCAGCAGTGCCAGGTTATGGATAAGCTTCTGCGCCACGCCCAGCGACACCGCATACACCAGATATCGTTCCCACAGGGGAAGGAGCTCTGGTCCTGCCTCGCGCATGGCGGAGAAGTCGGTCATGAAGCGTTTGAAGGCGTCCCACCGCTGGTATTCACGCGCCGCTTCAGGACTGCGTCGGGAAAGGGATACGGCGGCGATAATCGCTACCACCACGCTCACCGGTAACAGCGTAAACAGGCTGACCGGAAACGTCAGCACCGAGCCTGCGCCACCGAGTATCGCCAGGTGGATGAGGTATCGCTTTTTTGCGCTTTCGCTCTGGGGGTCGTCCAGACGAAAATACTGCTTCTCGAACCATCGCCGAAGCTCTTTGCCCCACCCTTCGATGAAGCGAAGCATCTGCGTTTTGCTGCCGACCGTTTTCTCCGCCCATTTGCGCAGTTCGCTCTCCGTGACGGCGTTACCATCACCTGCTTCAATGAGCAAGATTCGCAGCGCCTTCCGCTCAAACTCCTCCAATGGTCTTCCCTTGCGCACTGGGGACTGAATTGCCACACCCATCAGGGCGGATTTTCCTTCAGGCGTAAGCACATAGCGCCGTTCTGTACGTCGGAAGAGCCCTGTACCGAGCAGTCCTTCTGTTTGTGTCTCTTCGATGCTCAGATAGCCCAGTCGCGCTGCTTCCAGCACTGTCGCCGAGAAGCCTTTTATGACCTGGGCTGGCTCTGCCTTGCTTTGCGTCAGGATAGCAGGAACCACTGCCGGCGGCAGGTCACGAGGCGGTTCGCGCTCGTACTCTATCTCTGGAATCTCTGGCTCCCGCCCATAGCGCCTGTAGGTCACCACCAGATAGCCGACCAGCCCCACAGAAAGCGCCAGGGCGATTGGTATTTCAATATTGATCCACCAGTTCACTACCCGCGCGATTCGTGCACGCCTTTGAGCCTCGCGCAGTTCCCGTTCCGCAAAACGCCGCTCCTCCTCCAGAAAGGCTTCGTAACGGTTTTCGGCTTGCATGGATGCCTGGGGGAAGATGGCAGGATCAAGCATCGCCCGCACTTCCACGTAGCTGTCAGTCGGAATGTCCCTCTGCTCTATCCGGGCACGCGAGAAGTCGGGTTCAATCTGCAATCTGCCCGGCGCGGCTTTGCTGTGCACGAACACCTTGAACAGCTTCGGGCTGGGCGATGGGGGAAGGATGGTAATTTGCATCTGCTCCAACGGCGCGTGCTCGTCCTCTATCGCCTTCCAGTAGAACTGCGCCACGTCGGAGTAGCGTTGTACCGCGTTGCGGATGCGATAGCGCAGGCGGAACCGGCGTGTGGTATCCTTAGCCTGATACTCCCAGCGAAGGACGGCATACTCTCCCTCGGTCGTCTGCGAATAGCGCAGAGGCTCTCTCGTATCCGCATCCCACACTCCCAGATACTCTATGCCGTAACGCCCATACTGCCCCTGTGTACTGCGCTTCAGATTCGCCCAGCTGAACGAACCCGAGAAGCGGAAGGTTCGCACCTCTTCCACTTCGGCGTCGCCGCTGGCTGTCAGGCGGTAGGTCTGTACGATAAGCGGATGGTCGTACTCCTTCGCCTGCCCCGTCGTCGCCAGCCATAACAGGACGACACACAGTGCCGCCAGACAGAAGTTTCGCATCTAAAGCCTACCTTTTGATGTTGATGTGTTCGGCAAACAGGGGGCGCAGGTCCACACGTCAATACCCTTCGCGCCCAGCACACCCTTTCCTCTTAGACACAGCAAGAAGGCTTTCTGTTGCAGATGTCCTCTGCGAACGAGGATTCCCCCGAACTCTCCGGGAATCACTCTGTCACGCAAGAGGAGGGAGCCATGTTCTTCGGTAGCGATTATCCGTCCATAGGTGCTATTCGCTGGGATGCGTGGCACGGCGAACTGAGCGACGTGGGCAAAACGGTAGAAAAGACCCTCTCGCCGCCGCAATATCGCTTCCGCCTGCCCTGGTTCGCCCGAATAGAAGGGGACGGCACGGTTAGTATTCGGGGGGACCGCCCGGGCGTGCTGGAGGCGGAAATCGCGTATGCGCGTCAGGCGGGGCTGGATTACTGGGCGTTCGTCACCTATCCCGAAGAGCATCCGCTGTCCCTGCCTCTACGCCGTTTTGCCGAGTTGCCGTCCACGCATGGTCTGCGCCTGTGCAACATCGTGGAGTGGGAAAGGTTTGGAGGACCGGATGGCTACCACCGCATGGTGCGCCGCCTGGTGGGCTACTTTCGCCTGCCGCACTATATGCGCGTGTTGGGAGGTCGCCCGCTTCTGTATCTGCTGGCGCACGAGGACCGGTGGGTGTTACAGCAGTGGGGCAGGATAGAGGCGTTCAAGCAGGCAGTGGACTCGCTTCGGTCGGTTGCGACCCGGGCGGGGGCAGGCAATCCGTATATCGCCGTCATGCACTTCTCACCGCACACCGCCGAGCGGATACGCGGGACAATCGGTGCGGATGCGATTTCAGCCTATGCCCTGCCCGGCGGCACGAGGGAGGGCGCACCGTTCTCGCAGGCGATGGAGGCGATGCGAAACCTGTGGCGCGAGATGGTGCAGGTCGGCAGGGCGATACCGCTTGTCTCGTGGGGATGGGACCCGCGTCCGCGCGTGGACAACCCGGTGCCCTGGCACCAGCCCGGACCGGAGCATTACGAGACCTTCACGCAGGAACAGTGCGCCATGGCGTTGAAAGAGGCGCTGGACTTCGTGCGCGCACATCGCGAGCGGTGCGAGGCGAACACGGTGATTGCCTACGCTTGGAACGAGCACGATGAGGGAGGCTGGCTGTGTCCGACGCTGGGAGCGGACGGCAAGCCGGATACCCGGCGCGTGCAGGCTGTTGGCAGGATGCTGAGCGGATACCGCTAAGCCCCATGGGAAGGGAAATCGCGCCCCCTTGCCCAAATTGGGAGCACAGGAGGAGTAGAAGATATGGCACGTGAAGCCCTGCAACGCTGGATAGAAGAGCACACCGATGAAATGGTTGCCGACCTGCGCGTGCTCCTGCAGTGTGAGAGCATCAAGGGCGAATCGATTCCGATGGCGCCTTTCGGGCTGGGCATCCGCACAGCGTTCGACAGAGTGCTGGAGCTGGGCGAGCGGTTCGGCTTTCGCACGAAAGACTATGACGGCTATGCCCTGCATCTGGAGGTCGGCGAGGGCGAGCAGATAGTGGCGACGCTGAGCCATGTGGACGTAGTGCCGCCCGGCAACGGCTGGAGTGTGCCCCCGTTTGAGGGCGTCATCCGCGATGGCTACATCTACGCCCGCGGCTCGCAGGACGATAAGGGACCCACGGTTGCGGTGATCTACGCGGTGCGGGCGATACAGGAGCTGGGACTGCCCATCCGCCGGCGCATCCGCCTGATTGTGGGCGGGGATGAAGAGAGCGGCTGGGAATGCATGAAATACTACTTCCAGCACGAAACCGAGCGACCCACCTGCGGATTCAGTCCCGACGGCGGCTGGCCCCTGATTTACGCGGAGAAGGGCATCGTGAACCTGCGTCTGGAGAAGCAGACCGCTGTGCCGAAGAGCCTACCTTATATAGAGTGGGCGCGCGGCGGCGAGCGACCGAACATGGTTCCCGACCACGCCGAGGCGTTCATCCGCGCGGGGGAGGCGGATATCGACTCCATCCTGAACGCGCTGGCGGGGCTGGAGGACATCGTGACCATCTCAGAGGATGCGGGAGTGCACGTGTCCGCGCGGGGCAAGTCGGCGCATGGTAGTTCGCCCAGCGAAGGCGTCAATGCCGTCGCTCGGTTGCTGGACGCGCTGGAGCGGTTAGGACTGCCCGACAACGTCGAGTGGCTGAGCGCAGTGCGAGCGTGGGCGCAGAGTCTGGACGGCTCCGCGCTGGGTATTGCGCATACAGATGAAGTGTCGGGTGCGCTCACCAGTAATCTGGGGGTGTTGGAATACGACGGCTCGCGCGTGCGGTGCACCGTCAACGTGCGCTATCCGGTGACATGGACGCTGGACGCCCTGCTGGAGCGTCTGAAGCCTGCGATTGGAGCGCACGGGTTCACGCTGGCTGACCACTTCGGCATCGCGCCGTTGTATGTGCCGTTAGAGACGCCGTTTTTGCAGACCATCCTGCGCGTGTATCGCGAAGAGACAGGCGACGAGAGCCCTCCCAAAACGATGGGCGGCGGCACATACGCCCGCGCTACTCCCAACATCGTGGCGATTGGCACCGGTTTTGAGGGCGACGGCGCAGCGCACGAGCCCGACGAACGCATCGCCATCAGCACCCTGCAGAGGATTACGCTCATCTACGCGCGGATACTGCACGAGCTGGCGCAACAGGAAGGGATATGAACATGCAGTCCGTGTGTTTAACAGGAAAGGAGCGGGTGGAGTGTCTTCCTGTGCCCGAACCCTCCCTGCGGGCGGGTGACGCGCTGGTTCGGGTCCTGCAGGTAGGCATCTGCGGCTCGGACATCCATCTGTTTCGCGATGGGGCGATTGGCGAGGCGCGGGCATCCCTGCCCTTCGTGCTGGGGCACGAGGCGATGGGTGTGGTGGAGGCGGTCGCCTCGCGCGAAGACGAGTGGCTGGTCGGCAAACGGGTGGCGATTGAACCGGCGGTTCCGTGCCTGCGGTGTGAGTTCTGCCTGCGCGGCGACCTGAATCTCTGCCCACACCATACCTTTCTGGGACTGCCTCCACGTCCAGGCGCGATGCAGGAATGGATTGCCCATCCGGCGCACCTGCTGGAACCTGTGCCCGATACCCTCAGCGATGTCGAGGCGGTTTTGCTGGAGCCGCTGGCAATTGCAATACACGCGGTGGACCTGGGCAAGGTGCTGACGGGCAGGTCGGTGGCGATACTGGGATGTGGCACGATGGGGCTGAGCGTGCTGATGGTACTCAAACAGATGGGGGCGTATCCGCTGTTCTGTACCGACCTGCTTCCGCATCGCCTTCAGGTCGCGCAGGAGCTGGGCGCAGATGCGGTGGTGGACGCGGGCAGGAGCGATGTGGTGGCGGAGGCGCGAAAGTTTACAGACGGGCGGGGATTTGACTACGTGTTTGAATGCGCTGGGGTGGACGACACACAGTGGCAGACGGCGCAGATTGCCGCGCCCGGCGCGAAGTGCATAATTGTGGGAACGAACCCATCGGGGCATGTGCGGCTGGAAGGCTCCGCTGCGCGTCGCAAAGGGCTGACCTTCTTCATGGTGCGCCGTTCGCGCCTGACGCTGAAACGCGCCATCACGCTGACCGTGCAGGGCAGAACCCCGATTGCCCGTTTGGCGACTCACACTTTCCCCGCCAGCCAGTGCCAGCAGGCGTTCGAGACCGCCCGCCACTACCGGAATGGGGTGGTGAAGGCGAGTATTCGGATGTGAGCGTGACGTCTATTTCAGGATGACTCCTCCCAGGATGGAACCGTCCGCAGCGTCAATCCATACCGATTCATTGCCAAAGTATACTGCCCATGCCAGCCTGGCACGTAATGGAACCTGTCGCGGATACCGCTTTCCCCCAAACATGCCGTTGGGGATGACATACCCCAGTTCTACTTTGTCCGAATACTTCCCACGATGCGGACCGCTATGGGTGCGGTACCATTTCTCGTACGTGTCCTTGGCACGAGCGATTGCCTGCTCTTTCGGGAAACGCACCACGTGTGACTCCACCATAACGTCCAGCGCTCGCGAGAACCCAACTACAACCCCATCCACGATGTCGACTGTTAATCCAAACGCACCTCCTTCTGGTGCTTCTCGCAGGAACGAATAGCCAAAAGGACGTGTGTCGAAGGTTGCCACGATGGCGCCAGCTCGGTTCGCGTCCGCAATTCGCGGGTCTCCTTCCTCGTGAACCTTAAAGTGCTTTAGATAGGCATCCTTGGGAAGCCCCAGGCGACGGGCTATCTGCCATATATACTGTTCCATCTCCTGACGACTGGTGAAGCGACTCGGACGGTTCCTGTTGATGCCCTTGACCCGTTCATATTCCCGAGCATAGTTCTTGAACCAGACAACAGCGCCAGTGCGTCCATTCACTTCTACAGTATACAGGTCGGGCCATTTCAATTGCCAGACTGGCAAGCCAGCGGGTTCCTTCAATCGCACCATAGGCTTATTCCGAGGTGCGGGCAGTTCACACACAGCAAGAAAGCGCAAAGCTTGCTCCCTTGCCTGCTCCTGAGTAATCAGGTTGGACCGCCCTCCCTGCTGAGCCACCAGCCATAGACCCGTACTGACAGCCAGCAGACCTGCGAAAAGGAGTACTCTGTGCAGTGTTTTGGACATCTTGCTGACCTCCTCTTCCAGATATATATTCGATGCACACCCCGCAAAAGTGGACATTTTTTCGCGAAGTTTGGGGAAAATCATCGGAGACCATTCACTCTGCAGTACCCCCCCCGCTTGTCTGGCACATTAAAGTGTTTCCTTAACCTCGCAATGGCGCGATGATACAGTTTGCAAATCGCACTCTTGGTACACCCCATCGCTTCGGCAATCTCGGCGAAGCGCATCTCCTCCTCAAAGTGCATCTGGATAACCTGACGCTGTTTGCCTGAAAGAACCCGCAAACACTCCTGCAGAAACGCCTCTTCCTCGTCGCAAAGTCCCTGTGCCGGCGCAGGGCAATCGCGCAGGGTGTCCAGAGGCACAAAAAGGTCGCGTTCGCGGTATCGCTGGCGCAGGTGGTCGCGAAGTACCAGACGGCAGAGATGCCTCCAGTGGTCCTCGGGAGCGTCTTCTGGACGGGAACCTGCCTGACACAGGCGCAGGCATACCTGCTGGGTGAGGTCTTCGGCATCCTGCGGTGTGCACCCATGGTGAAGGAAGAAGCGATATATC
>FMJZ01022910.1_pt1 | contig 70654 bp, 66 predicted proteins | sample 1987881 | NCBI WGS metagenome assembly FMJZ01 (sample SAMEA4378227, study PRJEB15110) | soil metagenome | biome: soil; feature: Field; material: Soil | place: India | collected 2015-03-11 | depth 0 m
CTTCTTCTTCGGTTTTATAAAAATCTTTTATCAAATTTCCTCCCTTTTTAGCCTCTCAGGGCTAAATTAAAGGCCTACATATTATAGTAAGGAATATGAGGTTATGTCAATAAAAAGATCTTCCTCAAAATTATAGTCGACAAAAATAGGAATAGCCTATTTAAAGTATTTCAAAAATTTCTAAAAAATTATTCGATGAGCAAAATTTTAGTTAAATTTAAAATCATCCTTCCCTTAATACTTTCTCTATCAATAAATGAAGCAATTCTGGAAAATCTATCCCATAAGCCCTACAAGCCTCAGGATAAAGACTTGTAGATGTCATACCAGGAATGGTATTTACTTCTAAAGCATATATTTTCTCTGTTTCATCCTCTACTATCATATCCACACGAGAAAAATGTCTACATCCTAAGGCTTTATGAGCTCTTATTCCCAACTCCTGTGCCCTTTTATAGGTTTCAGGGAATAGACGGGCAGGAATAATATGATCACTCATTCCGGGAGTATATTTGGCATGGTAGTCATAAATTCCTGATTTAGATTTTGGTATTATTTCAATTAACGGAAAACATATTATTTTTTCATGTTCAAATATACTTGCAGTTATTTCTTTTCCCTTTATAAATTCCTCTATTATAACTTCATAATCATATTTAAAAGCATTCTCTAGGGAGCTTAAAATATTATTTTTATTTTGAACTTGAGAAAAGCCTATAGTGGATCCTTGAGAACTTGGTTTTACCGCTAAGGGAAATTTAAAAGATTCTAAAATTTTTAGAATTTCGTTTACATTTTTTTCTTCCATATCCTTTTTACTTAAAGTTATCCATCTTGGAGTAGGGATTCCTTCATAAGTAAATATTTTTTTTGCCATAATTTTATTTAAAGCTAAGGCACTTGCCAATACTCGAGAACCTATATATGGAATTCCCAATAACTCTAAAAGTCCTTGGACAGTTCCATCCTCTCCAAAAATTCCATGGGCTGAAATAAAAGCTATATCAATCTTTTCTCTTTTTAAATTTTCTACTAAATTTTTGTCAATGGGAATTTCTACAACCTCATAACCCTTTAATCTTAAAGCTGAAGAAACATTAAAAGCAGTCTTCTTTGCTATCTCGCTTTCAGAAGATTTTATTCCTATTAATACACCCACTTTAACCATTTAACCACCTCTTATTCTTTTTCTTCTTTAAAATTTTTATATCACTTTCATGGGAATTTTAAAAGAAGAGATTAAAACCAAAAAAACTTTGACAAATGAAATTTTTATGATAGACTAAGAAGTCTTAGGTTTCTAAGAAAAATTTACAAGTCGGAGGTACAAAAAATTGTCTAAGACACTATATGTAGGGAACCTTTCATGGCAGACCACGGAAGAGGATCTGCAAAAATTATTTAGCAAGGAGGGAACAGTTGAGAGTGTAAGGTTAATAACAGACCGAAACACGGGACGATCAAAGGGATTTGCTTTTGTAGAAACATCTGAAGAAACGGCTCAAAAACTTATTAACACCTTTAATGGAGCCGAGCTTGATGGAAGAAAAATTGTAGTCTCAGAAGCAAAACCTAAAAAAGATCGACCTGCAAGAAGTGGTTTTCGAAGATTTTAAAAATTAAAAAATCCACTTTTATACAAAAAGCCCTAAGTTTTTTGACTTAGGGCTTTTTTATTTTATATAATTCTTTAGTTTTAAAATATCTTTAAAAGCAAGCTATGGGAGGTTTGTATGATCAAAGTAGGTATTGTAGGTGCTGGTGGAATTGCTAGGTATCTTCATATTCCTAGATATAAAAAAATCCCAGAAGTAGAAGTTGTATCTATTGCAGATAGTGATGAGGAAAGAGCAAAAATTTTAGCCAAGGAGTTTAATATTCCAAGGATCTATCATAATTTTGAAGAAATGTTTGAAAAAGAAGATCTTACTGCAATAAGTGTATGTACCCCTAATTTCCTTCATGCGCCTGTGACTATCTCTGCCTTAAATATGGGAATTCATGTATTGTGTGAAAAACCCATGGCAACTTCTGTTAAAGAAGCAGAGGAAATGGTGGAGGCAAGTAAAAAATCTGGAAAAATTCTGATGATAGGACAAAATCAAAGATTTAGGCCTTTTAACTCAATGTTAAAAAAATTAATAGAAAAAGGAGAGTTTGGCGAGATTTATTATGCTCGAGGAAGTTGTTTAAGAAGAAAGGGAATTCCGGGAATTGGTACATGGTTTACCACAAAAGAAATGGCAGGTGGAGGATGTCTTTTAGATATTGGAGTGCATATCTTGGATCTTGTCTGGTGGCTTATGGGTATGCCAAAACCTAAATATGTTCTTGGAAATACTTATGCCAATTTTGGTCCCAAGGGTTTAGGAGAAGGAGGATGGAACAAAGGGGCTAAAGGAAAACCAATTTTTGATGTAGAAGATTTTGCAGTCGGATTTATAAAGTTTGAAAATGGATCTACTTTAACAATAGAAACCAGTTGGGCATCTCATATCGAAAAAGATGAAGTAAATTATCTTATTTTAGGAACTCTTGGGGGTACCCAATTAAATCCTCCTAAAATTTTTAAAGATCTTGAGAATCTATCCTCAAATATAGAAATTCTTGAAAGATCCTTTGAATGGGGAGAGGGTGAAATAGAGCATTTTGTTGACTGTATTAAAGAGAAGAAAGAACCTATTATAACAGGGGAACAAGGATTAATGGTAATGAAAATGCTTATGGCCATATATGATTCTTCTCAAAAGGGAATCCATATAGAAATCTAAGCAGGAAGGGGAAATTCCCCTTCCCATTATAAAATTATTTTTAAGGTCTTCAACTCATAGGGTCTAACTTTAATTCTTATTCTTTTTTCATTTACTTCTAATTTCGAAATATTTTCTTCTAAGAGATTTGTTTCGTATACTTCTTTTATGGGAAAGTTAAAGTTAAATTCTATCTCCTTTTCCCAACCAAAATAATCTGCAAACCTTAAAATTATACTTTTTCCCTCTTCATCCCTTTTCAAAGCCCCAATTAATACATTCTCTGAATCCCAATTTATAATTGATTCTTCTGATATTTCTCCTTTAACTATTTCTTTTACAAATAAAGGTTTATTCAATTCCTCTGCTTCTCTTATGGTTATATATTTCCAATCTTCATCATGAACCAGTATGGAATAGATAAATTCATGCTTACCTAAATCTGCATAAAAATCTGGTAATGCTGGTGATCTTAATAAGGTTATTCCTATAATATTTTCCTTTACACTATGTCCATATTTACCATTATTCAAAATACTTACTCCAAAATCTCCTTGAGAAAGATTAATGAATCTTTGGACAGGAAATTCAAATTTAGCTTTATCCCAGGTAGTGTTTCCATGGGTTGTTTTAAAATAAATTCCATAGGGAATTTCATAAAAAGCAAGAGGAGAATTTATATTTAATGGAAAGAATGCTTTTAAAAGAATCCTTTTTTCTTTCCAATCAATTTCATTTTCCACATCTATTCTTGGAGAGTATGAGTAAACACAATAGATTTGTTTTATTTTCGACTCTCCAAATTTTCTTATTGTTTCAATTTTTACCCTTAAAGGACCCTTTTCTAAAAATCTAATACTTTCTATATTTTTTATTTCCATCCCAAATTTTTCGTAATTTAGTGAGATATCCCAAGCTTCCCAGTTTCTTGGTCTATCATAAAAGGCCCAAAGTTGATTACCCCTCTCTACAAATATTTCCCTTTTTCTCTCTTTATCATAAATTTGTATAGTCCCATCTTCATTTATTCTTAAAATGAAAAATTTGTTTTCTACAATATTATTCCTGACTTTAATATCCCTTTCGAAACTTAGTTCATTTCTTTCCTTAACAGGTAAGTTTATATAAGTTAAAGGAGGAATGAGAAAAAAAGGATCATAAACTAAAGTTTTCTCTCCTTCTTGATAAGGTAAAATCTCTCCCGAAGAAGTATATAAAGCCTCCTTTGGAGATAAATCTACTTCTATCTTTAAGGGTTGAGGAAATGATGTGGGGTTAAAAACAAAGACACACTTCTTGTCTCCAGAGATCCAATTAATATCAGGCTTTTCATCTAAAATTTCATTAAGTTCTCTCTCTGTATCCTCATAAACTTCTCTAATGGAAGATCCGGAAAGTATATCATGAAATTGGTTTCTTAATAATTTTTCCCAAAGTTTTGGAAGTTCTTTATTATATTTTCCTGTTTTTAAGTAGGAAATTGTACTTAAAGCTTCTAAAAGGAATAAATGATTCTCAGCTTTCCTATTTAATCTTTTTATTCTTCCTTGAGTTGTATATGTTCCTCTGTGGAGTTCTAAATATAAATCTCCAAAATAAGTAGGTAAATCCTCTGGAATCTCTTCAAAGAATTTTAATGGGGATTCAATTACGATTTCAGGAAGTCCTGGAAATTCCTTTAATTTATTCCATCTTTCTAGCATTTCCCTTGTGGGACCACCGCCTCCATCTCCATGACCAAAACTATAAATCATAGCAGAATAAATATTCTTTTGATCATAATCCTTCCAATTATCTAAAAATTCCTTTGGAAGCATCTCTGCATTGTAGCCACTTTGTTTACAAAATATATGAGATACAATTTTTGTTCCATCAATACCTTTCCAGAAAAATAAATCATAAGGAAATCTATTTGTTTCATTCCAAGTTAGCTTTGTAGTAGCAAAATATTCTATCCCTGCCTTTTTTAAAATTTGGGGAAGATTGGCATTAAATCCAAAAGTGTCAGGAAGCCATGCAATTTTACATTTTTTACCAAATTCCCCTTCAAAAAATTTTTGAGCATAAAGAATTTGTCTTACTAAGGATTCTCCAGAAGTTAAATTACAATCACTTTCCACCCACATACCCCCTTCAGGTATCCATTGTCCATTTTCTACTTTCTTTTTTATTTTCTCATATAAATATGAATTATTCTCCTTTATATCTTTATATATTTGAGCTGTGCTATGCAGAAACTTGAAATTTTCAAATTCATCCATAAGTCTCAACATAGTGGAGAAGGTTCTCTGAGCCTTTCTTATAGTTTCTTTTCTCGGCCAAAGCCATGCATAATCTAAATGAGAATGCCCAATAGCATAAACTTTTCCCAATGAAGGATATTTTCTTCTTAATTCATTTAATTTTTCCCTTAAATTTCTTGCTTCTCCCAATATATTACTTTTTACATCCTGAGGAAGTAGGAATTTTATTTCCCCTAAATCTGGAATTTTCCATAGTTTTTTTAATTCCTTTAATGTTATATAGGTTTCCTTTACTTGGGAGCTAAAAATTTCAAAAGATGTGGGAAGCTTTATCTTCCCTAAGGTAGATTCCAAGATATCTAATAAAGAATTTCTCAAATTTTTATCTTCTATAGCATTACCTACTTCCCATAATGTATAAAAATCTAAAAATGCAGAATATAGTTCTTCGTCCCTTTGAAAAATCTCTGCCTTATAAAATCTTGGCTCATACTGATGTTGTCCAAATAAATCTTTTGGAACTGCTTCAACTAAGATCTCTAATTTTTCACAGTTAGGATATTTCGTTAACAGAACATCTTGATGATAATTGTTTAATCCCGAGAAGGGTTTCCCATTGATATAGATTAGAGCCTCTCCTCCAAAATTTAGAGATAAATATACAGGTTGATTGTGCAAATCCTTAGGAAGATTTAATATATGAAAAAACCAAACGGGAAAAACTTGAGATGGCCATATTTCTCCTATCTTTATCTCTTGCCATCCTTCAATGGGGCTCTTAGATAGTTCCTCTTTGTTTGTGAAATACCATGGAAAAATTTCCTTTTTAAGTAGTATGGTGTATGAATAAAGTTCCTCTAACCAAAAACTCCATTGTTTTAATATGTATTCTTCATACATTTATATTTTTAAACCCCCATTTTTATTATTATTTCTGATGGACATCCTTCTTTTATCAATTCTTCCCTAACCTCATTAACTGCTCTTACCATGTTTTCCATTTTGGCCCTTGCTTCTTCCCAAGTTCTTGTTTTAAGGCCACAATCAGGATCTATGAATATTTGTTCAGGTCTAAAATATTTTAAGGCTTCTTTTATTCTTATCTTTATCTCTTCTATACCTTCTATTCTATGGGAGTGCACATCAATAACTCCTACCGCTATATATTTATCCCCTGGAAATCCATCTTTTTCAATAAGAGGATAAAGTTTATCAGCATTATTAGTAAATTCTAAATCAAATTGATGGACTGGGAAATTTATTAGTTCCTTCCATATAGGCCGAAAATCCCCATAACATATATGAGTGATCAAAAAACTTCTTAAATCTCTTGTGGATATTTTAAATCCCTCTTTTGCAATATTAATCTCTTCAGGATGAGTTGGAACTGCAGGTTCATCTATTTGTATGAATAATACTCCAGACTTTTCTAAATCTAAAGCTTCTTGATTAATTATTTCTGCAAGATCAAGCACTAAATCCTCCTTATTTTCATAATATTCATTAAAGGACCAATCTGCTATAGTATATGGTCCTGTAAGCATTCCTTTTACAGGCTTTTTAGTAAGACCTTGGGCAAATTTAAATATATCTACTGTTATTGACTTTGTTCTTTTTATTTTTCCAATTACTATCGGCTTTTTGTAATATCTATTTCCATAGGATCGAACTAATCCACTTATGACAAATCCCTCTAAATTTTCTGCAAAATAAGTAGCCATATCTCCTCTTTCCATCTCACCATGAACAAGAATATCTACTCCAATTTCTTCCTGCATTTTTATTACTTCTTCTGTGGCTTTCAATTCTAATTCATGAAGAGTAGAATACGATATTAATCCCTTTGCATATTGATTTCTCGCCTTTAAAAGATAATCTGGTTTTGGAAAACTTCCGACACTTGTTGTAGGTAGTATGGGTAATCTTATCTCTTTCATTTTTTATCACCTCTTACTAATTTTACTCCTAAAGAAAGATTTGATAGTTTTTCATAAGCCCTTTCCCTTGGAAGATATTCAAGTCCACAACTTGGATTTACATATAAATTATCTTCTGAAATATGATTTAAAACTCTTTTTATTAAATCAGCAATCTGCTCTGGAGTTTCTAATTTTGTATTTCTTGCATCAATAATGCCATAACCAAGGGATAGATTTTTAGGAAATTCCCTCAATAATTCAAAATTTTCCTTTTTGGATACAAAATCTATACCCAAGATATCTACAGGAAGCTCTTTTAATCTATTTTTCAAGGGAACAAGACTATAAAAATATGTATATATAGCTAACTTACCTGAAAAGACCTTTCTAAATTCTTTATATAATTCCAAGAATAAATCAAAATCTTCTGGATAATATTGAATAGAAGGTTCATTAAACTGAAGATATTGTACCTTCTTTTTTTCAAGTAATTTTACTTCTTCCATAAGAGCTTTTGTATATGCCTTAGATAATTTTTCTAAATCTTTATAGTACTCATCTCTACTTAATCGTGCTAAAGTATATGGTCCTGTCAAAACTGCCTTAACTGGTTTATCCTTTGCCCACTCTTGAGCTTTTTTCCAATCTTCTAATATTATCGGCTCCCTCCAGCTTATTTCTCCCATTATAATTGGTTGTCTATAGTAAGTATTATTATCAAAATATCGAAAGAGTCCTCCTATCTCTATTCCATTTAGCTTTTTTCCTATATAACTTTGCCCATCTTCCCATCTTATTTGACCATCGGTTATTAATTCTACTCCCGCACTGATCTGCTCTTCTATTACCTCTTTCGTTACCTCATCAAATACTTTATTTAACTCCTCTTTAGTTATTTTTCCCTGATCGTAGGCATGAATTGTTCTTCTTAATTTAGGCTCCCTTGGAGGATTAGGAATCTTAGGATAATGATCCACAACTGTAATTATCATCTCTTAACCTCCTTATTAAGAATCTTCGTATAAATCTCTCAATACTGCACCATAACTTGCAGAGGTTACCAATGCAGAATATCTTCTTAAATAACTAAATTCAATTTCTCTTTTTATAGGAATCCATTCTTTCCTTCTATTCTCCAATTCACTTTCATCTAATCTCACATCTAATTTTCTATTGGGAATATCTATTTCAATAATATCTCCATCTCTAACAAGAGCAATTGGACCTCCCTCTGCTGCTTCTGGAGATATGTGACCTATAGCTGCCCCCCTACTTCCCCCTGAAAATCTTCCATCGGTTATTAATGCAACGTCTTCGTCAAGTCCCATACCAGAAAGAGCAGATGTTGGCCCTAACATCTCTCTCATCCCCGGACCTCCTTTTGGTCCTTCGTATCTTATTACTACCACATCTCCTCTTCTGATCTTTCCTGCATAAATCTCCTTTATAGCCTCTTCCTCACTATTAAAAACCTGTGCTGGCCCTGAGTGTCTCAACATTTTGGGACTTACAGCTGACTTTTTTACTACCGCACCTTCAGGAGCCAAATTTCCATAAAGCACAAAAATACCCCCATCAGGAGCATAGGGATCCTCAAGAGGTCTAATTACATTCCTATCTCTTATAATCGCATCCTGTGCTATCTCTCCTATGGTTTTTCCAGAAACCGTCAATGCAGAGGGATCTATAAGATTTCCCTTTAAAAGTTCCTTCATAACTCCCGGAATTCCTCCTGCTTCATGAAGATCCTGAATATGTTGTGAAGAGGCAGGACTTAGCTTACAAATATTTGGAGTTCTCTCACTTATCTTTTGAAAAACATCAAGGGGAAGTTCGACCTTAGCTTCTTTTGCTATAGCAAGAAGATGAAGTACTGTATTAGTGGATCCTCCAAGAGCCATATCTACAGAAATTGCATTCTCAAAGGCTGTTCTTGTTAAAATATCTCTTGCCTTTGTTCCATCTTTTACTAATTGTACAATTCTTTTTCCAGCATCCTTTGATAATCTTTTTCTCATCCCATCATAGGAAGCAGGTAAAGTTCCATTATAAGGGAGGGCCAAACCCAAAGCTTCTGATAAACAATTCATAGTATTAGCAGTGAACATTCCTGAGCAAGATCCACATCCTGGACATGCGTACTGTTCCAATTCATATAGTTCTTCATGTTTCATTTTTTCAGCTTTTACTCGACCTATTCCTTCAAATACACTAATTAGATCTACATCTCTTCCCTTCCATTTTCCTGCAAGCATAGGACCACCACTAAGTATGACAGAGGGAAGATTTAATCTTGCCGATGCCATAAGCATTCCAGGAACAATTTTATCACAGTTAGTAATTAATATTATTCCATCAAGCTGATAAGCCTCTGACATAGCTTCTATGGAATCTGCTATAAGTTCTCGACTGGCTAAGGAATATTTCATACCTTTGTGGCCCATGGCAATTCCATCACATATTCCAATAACTCTAAATTCCATAGGAGTGCCACCAGCCTCTAAAATTCCCATTTTTACTGACTGGGCTATAATATCAAGATGAATGTGTCCAGGAATCATTTCATTTCCTGAATTTACTACCCCAATAATGGGTTTTTCTAATTCATCAGGGGTATATCCCATAGCATAAAAAAGTGATCTATGGGGTGCCCTTTCAATTCCCTTTTTTACTTGATCACTTCTGTACATTCGCTCCCTCCAGAAAAATTTTATTAATCCTAACAATGAAAGAAGTTTTATGTCAAGAATTTCTACAAACTCATTTTTAGAATATTTAATACATCATTTTTCTCAAGTTTTTTGACAGTTCCTATGGAGCCAAAAGCCGTTGCTTTTTCTGCCATCTCTTCTAATTTTTCTTCCCCTATTCCTATTTTTGAGAGTTTTGTTGGAACCCCTATACTTTCATAAAACTCTATTAATCTATCTATTCCCTTTAATCCCAATTTGAAATCTTCATTTCCATCAATATTCCAAACACTTCTCGCAAATTGAGCAAATTTGTGAGGTATGGCATCAATAACATATTTCATCCAGTGGGGAAATACAATAGCAAGTCCTAAGCCATGGGGAATATCATAGACAGCAGAGATAGCATGTTCTACAGAATGACTTGCCCAGTCATGTTCTTTCCCTACCCCTATTATTCCATTTAGGGCATTAGTTCCACACCAAAGAATAATAGATCTTGCATTAATATCTTCTGGATTTTCAATTAATTTTGGTGTTGTCTCTATTACAGTTTTTACTATTGCCTCTGCAAACCTATCCTGAAGTACTGCTCCATCAGTTTTGTCAAAATATTGCTCAAATACATGTGAAAGTATATCTACAATACCATAGAGGGTGTGATTTAAGGGGACTGTTATTGTATTTTTAGGGTCAAGAATAGAGAATTTTGGATATAAATAAGAACTTGATATTGCAAGTTTCTCTTGGGTTTCTAAATTGGAAATAACTGCATTTCCGTTCATCTCTGAGCCTGTAGCAGCAAGGGTTAGAATTACACCAATGGGAATAGTAGGTTTTATTTGTTTTCTATATTTAAAAAGATCCCAAACATCTTCATCGTAGGAAAGCCCTGCTGCAATAGCCTTTGCAGTATCTATCACACTTCCTCCACCTACTGCAAGAAGTAAATCAATATTATTCTCTTTAACAATTTTTATTCCCTTTCTAACTAAATCAACTCTTGGATTTGGCTTTACTCCTTCCAGTTCAAAAATTTCTAATCCTTTCTCTTTTAATACACTTATTACCTTATCATAAAGCCCAATTTTCTTAACACTTCCCTGTCCTAAAACCATTAAAATCCTCTTCCCATAATTTTTAGCTTCTTTTCCCACTTCATCTGTGGTATCAACCCCAAAAATGATTTTAGTTGGATTGTAATAAAGAAAATTATTCATTAAAATACCTCCCTCCTAAACTGTAATTAGCTAAATTTTTTATATGCAAATATCCTCCTCTCATCAAAAAAGGCCTTAATAGCATTTATTAAATAATTTTTTCTACTTCCTCTTCTAATATTCCTAAAATCTGATACAAGGTAAGAATTGAAAAACGATCACGGATATATATAGAATAGATTAATGCTCTTCTCAAATCCTCTTTCTTAATTTTCCAATCTTCTAAATTAGTTGAAAAATTTATCTTTTTATAGCCCTCTAAAATCTTTTCCTCCCTTTCTACCAATTTTTCAACAATTGAGTAAATTTTTCCTCTATTTATCTTAATTTTTTCAATTATTTCCCTTCTAAAATCTAAATTGTTAAACTTTTTAATCCTTTCAATATTTTCTTTAATTATTTCATCATGAATCTTAGAAAAATTTCTTTTTATCTCATCTTTCCATTCTTCAAAGGATTTTATAATATTATTCCTATATTTAAGATCATCTAAATTGATTTTAAGGAGAGTTTTGTATAATCGAATTATATATAGGGTTGAAAGTCCTACTTTTATTCCATGAAAGAGATTATATCCTAAAAATTCCCAATAATGAGCCACATGATGTTCTGACCCAGAAGCTGGCCGAGAATTTCCTATAATTGTCATTAATTCTCCAGATTTTATAAGTCCTTCAAGAAGCAATTTCTCAAAATTCTCTTTTTCTATATTTCTTAAAGTATCTTCGCAAGCTTTATACATCTCCTCAACTACCTTTAAATTGATAGTTTCACCTGTTAAAATATTAGAAAGTTTCCAATCAGCAAGAGCTGTAAATTTACCCATCAAGTCTCCAAAACCAGCCCTTTTCAATATATTAGGAGAAGTTTTGATAATATCAAGATTTGCAAAAATTTTTTCAGGGGGTTTTGCTAAAACTGTTGTTTTTAGGCCATTAATAGTAAGTGCAGAAACCGGTGAGGCATATCCATCCATTGAAGGAGCTGTGGGGACAGACACAAATCTAAGCCTCTGCTTGTATGCAATAAATCTTGCAGTATCAGTTATACTTCCTGATCCTACAGATACAATTAACGAATTTTCCCTTGTATTTAAAAAGGCCTTACCTATATTTTTTTCATCTGAATGGGAATCGGGAGGAAGAATTAATAAATCATAACTTATTTTTAATTTTTCTAATTCCTTTGAAATGTATTCTCCACAAACCTTATACGTATTTTCATCACAAAGAAGAAAAGGAGGATTCCTTTGATCCTTCAAAAAGGAAATCAAACCTTTAAAATCCTCATCCCATTCCAACATTTGTCTAGACTTATACTTTTGCTTCTTTTTTCTCTTCTACAGGAGGTTTACCACCAAAATCCTCCATCCAAATGGGATTTAAAACTCTTTTTACTTCTTCTGAATATTTATCCATTTCATCTTTAAACTTGTATATTATATCATCTGCTCCAGGATGGGTGGGTTTAGCTCCATATTTCTCAACAAGCTCCCTTAATATCCATGGGGAGTCTATTATCATACATGGAAGAAGAAGATTCTCATGGAAAGGTTGCCTCCTCCTTATCTCTTTAAAGAAGGGAGATCTCAAAACTTCTATTAAACTCTTTTCCTTTATGTTATCCACTGCAAAATGAAAAAATATGCAAGGCTCCACCTCTCCTTTGTGATTTATGTGTATATATCTTCTCCCTCCTGCAATACATCCTCCAACATATGGAGCATCATTCCAGAAATCCATGGGATATATGGGAAGATTTCCCCTTATTTTTCTTATGATTCTTCCATATTCTGCTCTTTGTTCAGGAGTAGGCATGAGGGAAGGATCATCATCTCTTCCCACAGGCATGTAGAGGAAGGTCCATCCAAAGAATGCTCCTTTCTCTGCAAGCCATTGATAGAATTCTGGCTTTCCTACAGAATGAAAATTTTCTCTTGTCAAGGTTATGGAATAACCAAAGGGAACCCCTTCTTTCTTTAGTATATCCATAAGTTCCACTATTTTCCTAAATACTCCTTTCCCCCTTCTTTTATCTGTTTCTTCTTCATCCCCCTCCAAAGATATAACGAGAACTACATTTTTAGTTTTCCAAAATCTTTCAATTTTTCTCTCATCTACAAGGAGTCCATTGGTAAATATCTGAAAGATAGAATGGGGATGGTTATTAACAATATCTAAGAGTTTTGGATACACAAAGGGTTCTCCTCCAAGGATAGTGTAAAGATAGCAACCTATATCTTCTCCTTCTTTAATAATTCTTTCCACAATATCAGGAGAAAGATCATCATCTCTTGTGTAATTTCCTGCATAGCATCCAACACAGTTTAAATTACATCTCATGGTGGGACTTATTAATATGGTATAAGGGGCAGGAATTTGTAAATTCTTCTTGTTTAATTGGTCAAAATTTACCCAAAAGAAAGCAACATTTATGAGAAGAAGTCTTAAAATTCTACCAGCATATTCATGATCATAATAGGTAAAAATTTTATGGAGTAATCTCTGTACTTCAGAATTTGTTTTAAACATATCTTCCACTGCAATTACAATATTTTTTGTATCTTCATCGGGGCTAAATCTTTTTGCTATATTTAAAAGTTTAGGAAGTCTTTTCTCATAATCCTTAGTAGAATAATGGAAAGCCCTTTCAAATATCCAGCCAGCAAGATGCATTTTCCACTTAGTTAAAGTATACATAATTTATACCCCCTTAATAAAAAATCCTGTAAAGAAATTATAAGTCTTTTAATGTTTGATGTCAAAATTAAGCATTTTTGAGAAGAGGTAAATCTTGCAGGGAAATAAAGGAGGGAGATTATTATATGATTAAAATTTTTTTATCTTGGCGCAGGTCCTGTAGAACTTCTAACTACCAAATATGTTTGAATATAACTCACCATTCTTTCTCCTTTTTCCATTAATCTTAAAAGAAGTTCTGCAGCTCTACTCCCTACTTCATGTTGAGGAAATACTACAGTAGTTAATGGAGGATTAACATAGGAAGCTATAATTATATCATCTAACCCTATAATTGATATATCCTGAGGAACTTTTAATCCTTGATTAATAGCTTCTCTTAAAGCTCCTATTGCCATCATATCATTGGATGCAAATATCGCTGTAGGTCTCGGATTCATATTTAATATTTTTTTCATCGCTTCCTCTCCACTTCTCATTTTAAAATCCCCTTCAATAATTCTATCTTTTCTCAATGGAATATGATAACGACTTAATGCAGTCTTAAAAGCTCTTAATCTTGCCTGAGCAGTCTCAAGATCTTGGGGCCCTGTAATAATAGCAATATCTGTATGTCCTAAATTTACAAGATGGGTTACCATTTCTGAAATTCCTGACTGAAAATCCACAAGTAACCCACTTACATCTAATCCCTCAATACTTCTATCAAAAACTACTACAGGTATCTCATGAAGTTTAAGAAGATCTATAACAGAGTCTTCTAATCTATTAGTCATTATTATTACCCCATCTACATATCTATCAATAAATCTTTTGACTGAGGTACAACCTAAATCGGGATCATAATCTGTATTACATAGAAATATACTATATCCATTTTTTAACATAACGCTTTCTACACCTCTTATTACTGCTGGATAAAAGGGATTTGTAACATCACTTATTACTAATCCTATGGTATATGATTTTTTTGAAGATCTTATAGACTCAGGTATGTATCCTAATTTTTGGGCAATTTTTAAAATTTTAGATTTTGTTTTTGGATTTAAAGCTCCTTTGTTATTAAGAGCAAAAGAAACAGCAGAGACAGAAACTCCTGCCTCTCTTGCAATGTCCTTTAAAGTTACTCTTTTTTCAGTTCTTATTTTTTCCTCTCTCATAATTTCAATCTCCCATTAAACATAATTTTTTACTAAATAGTATAAAAAAATTTTTCCCAAATTACAATATATCATAGTCAGTATAGGCACTTGACTTTTTAGAAAAAATCTTTTATATTTTAAGTAAAGATTTTAGTAAAAGGAGGTGGGAAAAGGGGAAAATTTAATTATTGTTCTTCTTTGACATCTAAACTTATTATTGGAGGTGAATCCAATGAAAAATTTTTCAATTCTTTTAATTGAGTTTTTATTTTGGAAAAAAGTGTTAGAAAATCAGCAATTTTAATGATTTTACCCTTAATATTATTTCTTACAGTCTTTCCCTTTCTATATATGGTTTTTATGTCCTCTCATTATTACAATCTCTTAGAATGGAAACCACCCTACTTTAGAAGTATAATATTAATTCCTATGATGATCCCTGCCGTTGCTGCAGGAGTTATGTGGAAAATGCTTTTTAGTATAGAATTAAGTTCGTCTATCGAAAACATAGTCTCTTATTTAAGAAATAGTTTAATTATAGCATTAATTACATCTGCTATATGTATTATAATTTTTTCTTTAGTTGCATATTCCATAGCTCGCTTTAAAACAGGAGAAAAAGGATTAGCAGTGTGGATTGTTTATATTAGAATGTTGCCTCCTATTGCGACAGTTTTACCTTTCAGTAGTTTTAAATCTCAAACTTTACCTATATTTTAAAGATATTTTTAATAGGATTAACCTTTGGTGCAGTAAAATATTAATAAAATTATTAAAAAATGGAGGTATAAAAATGGGGAAATATGCTATAGGATTAGATTTTGGAACAAATTCGGTAAGGGCATTAGTAGTTGATATTTCCAACGGAGAAGAGGTGGGAACTTATGTATTTAATTATGAGAAGGGAGAAGATGGAATTATATTAGATCCTAAAAATCCTAATGTAGCAAGACAACATCCAGGAGATTATGTAAAGGGTTTAGAGGTTTCTATAGAGGAAGCATTAAGGGATGCAGAAAGAAAAATAAAAGATTTCAATAGACAAGATGTTATTGGTATAGGAATAGATACCACTGGAAGTACTCCTATTCCCGTTGATAGAGAGGGAAAGCCTTTAGCTTTTCATGAAGAATTTAAGGATAATATAAATGCATTAGCATGGCTTTGGAAGGATCATTCTAGCCATGAAGAAGCAGAAGAAATAACAGAACTTGCAAGAAAAAGAGGAGAACCATATTTAAAAAAATATGGTGGAGTTTACTCTTCTGAATGGTTTTTCTCTAAAATTTTACATTGCCTTAGGACAGATCCAAAGGTATTTGAAGCAGCATATAGTTGGGTAGAATTAGCGGATTTCATTCCTGCTCTATTAACAGGAAAAATGAAACCAGAGGAGATAAAAAGAAGTGTATGTGCCGCAGGACATAAAGCAATGTATAATCCCATTTGGGGAGGACTTCCCAGTAAAGAATTCCTAAGGGGATTGGATCCAAAGCTTGCAGAATTAAGAGACAGACTTTATGATAAAGCATATACTGCTGATATCCCTGCAGGAAATATATCCCCTTATTATGCAAAGCAGTTTAATTTTTCAGAGAATGTAGTGATAAGTGTTGGAGCTTTTGATGCTCATATGGGAGCAGTAGGTGCAGGAATTAAACCAGGAATATTGGTTAAAGTAATTGGGACATCTACATGTGATATGATGATAGTTCCAAATACAGAAAATCTCCCTGATATTCCTGGATTATGTGGAATTGTAGATGGATCTATAACGCCAGGATACTTTGGTTTAGAGGCAGGTCAATCTGCAGTAGGAGATATTTTTAATTGGTTTGTAAAATATTTTACTCCTTTAGAATATGGAGAGGAAATCAATAAAATCTCTGATTTTCATCAAGTATTTACTGAAAAAGCATCAAAATTAAAACCTGGAGAATCAGGACTTCTTGCTTTGGACTGGAATAATGGAAATAGAACTATATTAGTAGATGCAAAATTAACAGGACTTTTAATAGGACAAACCCTTCACACAAAACCAGAGGAAATTTATAGGGCATTAATAGAAGCAACAGCTTTTGGAGCAAGGGTCATAATGGAAAGATTTGAGGAGTATGGTGTTAAAGTAAAAGAAATTATTGCCTGTGGAGGAATCGCAGAAAAGAATCCCTTTGTAATGCAAATTTATGCAGATGTTCTTGGAAAAAATATAAAAATATCAAGATCTTCTCAAACTCCAGCCTTAGGTGCTGCAATTTTTGGGGCAGTAGCAGCAGGAAAAGAAAGGGGAGGATACTCAAGGGTCGAGGAAGCCCAAGATGTGATGTGTGGGGTAAAACCTGTAATATACAAGACAGATCCTTATAATTATGAAATTTACAACAAATTATATAAATTGTACAAAGAATTACACGATATCTTTGGAAAGAAGAATACGAATTATAATCTCTATCATATAATGAAAGATCTAATAAAAATAAGAGACGAGATAAGAAGCAAATACATATAAATAAATTTGGAACCTTGACATAATATTGAATATGTAGTATAAAATTTTACGTATTTAGTGAGCCGCTAGCTCAGTCGGTAGAGCACCTGACTTTTAATCAGGGGGTCACAGGTTCGATTCCTGTGCGGCTCACCAGAGAAGGAGCCCTCATCGTCTAGCCCGGCCTAGGACACCGCTCTTTCAAGGCGGTGACGGGGGTTCGAATCCCCCTGAGGGCGCCAATAGTGGGCGGATAGCTCAGAGGTGAGAGCGCCTGCCTTACAAGCAGGAGGTCGTAGGTTCAAATCCTGCTCCGCCCACCATAGAAAGTTTTTGATAGTTATGTTATAATAATAAAAAACGGGGTCGTGGTGTAGCTCGGTTTAACATACCTGCCTGTCACGCAGGAGACCGCGGGTTCAAATCCCGTCGACCCCGCCATCTTTTAAATAGATTTTTAACCTTATACTTTTTTATGCAGCATTAAACAACTTGAGCTCAAACTAAAATTAACTAAGATTTGACTTAAACAAATTCTAAAAGCTATAATTTATTAAGAACAAGAAATTTGAGCCGGTGTAGCTCAGGTGGTTAGAGCAGCCGATTCGTAATCGGCAGGTCGCCGGTTCAAATCCGGCCTCCGGCTCCATATAAATTACAAATGAAGGAAATAGGTAAAATTATAGATAAAAAAGGAAATATAATTGTTGTTGAATTAACCCCATCATCCTTTTGCTCTAATTGTTCTCTATGTCATAAGGAAAGGAGTGAGAAATTTATTTTAGAAGCAATAAATCAATGTTCAGCTAATATTGGAGACATTGTCTCCATAGAAATTTCAAAATCTTCCTATTACAAAACTGCAACATTAGTTTATATTATCCCCCTCTTCTTCTTTCTTGTTTTTATTCTTATTGGATATCTAATTGGTAATAATCTAAATAAAGATCCGCAATTATTTGGTTTGATTTTGGGAATCTTAGGATTAGTCTTTAGTTTCTTCTTTGTTAGATTTTTAGACAAAAGAATCCAAAAAAAATCTTTATATAAATATCTTCCCATAGCAAAGGAAATTGTTCAAAGATAAGTTTATCCCCCCAAATGGTTGGAAATTAGTTAAAATTTTCCCTAATTATATAGTAGGGAAATTAGTTGAAGAATTTCTAAAATCTGAGGGATTTAATCCAAGACTTGTTTCTTCAGCAATTCCATATACTGATCCTGTATATATGGGAAGAGGGATTCCTGTTTATTTAATAGTTCCAGATGAAGAATATATAGAAGTGATAAAAATTTTGGAAGAATCTGAATTTGAATAATGAGGTGGGAATAATGGAAAATTATATTGAGAAATTGAGAAGGGCAAAATTAGCAAGTTATTCCTTATCCCTGGTAAGCACTATTGAAAAAAATAATGCTTTAGAAAGAATTGCAGAAAATATAGATAAAAATATGGAAAAAATATTAGAAGAAAATGCAAAGGACATGGAAAGAGGACAACAAAAGGGACTAAGTAAAGCATTACTTGACAGAATTTTGCTAAATGAAAAAAGAATAAAGGATATTATTAAAAGTATTGAAGATGTCATTAGACTTCCTGATCCTGTAGGAGAAATTATATCTCTACAAAAAAGACCCAATGGAATTTTAGTAGGACAAATGAGGGTTCCCATTGGGGTTATTGCTCTAATTTATGAGGCAAGACCAAACGTAACTGTAGATGGAGCAACTTTAGCAATAAAATCTGGAAATTCTATAGTATTGAGGGGAAGCGCCGATGCACTGTTTTCTAACGTTATTCTCGGAAATATAATGAGAGATGCCTTAAAAGAAATGAAAATCCCGGTAGATGCAATTCAAATTATTGAATCACCTGAGTATGAAATTGTCCAGGAAATCCTTAAGATGAGAGATTATGTTGATGTTGTTATTCCAAGAGGGAGTGCAAATTTTATCCGATATGTTATAGAAAAATCAAAAGTTCCTGTTATCGAAACAGGAGCAGGAAATAATCATATTTATGTAGATGAGGATGCAGATTTTAGTATGGCAGAAGAAATTATATATAATGCAAAGGTTCAAAGACCATCTGTATGTAATGCTATTGAAAAAATTCTTATTCATAAAAAGATCGCAGAAAGTTTTCTTCCAAGAATATATAAAAAATTAAAATCTGCAGGGGTAGAAATCAGAGGATGTCCTGAAGCAAGAAAAATATTACCTGAAATTATAGAAGCAACAGAGGAAGATTGGTATACTGAATATTTGGATCTTATTATTGCAGTAAAAATTGTTGATTCATTGGATTCTGCTATAGAACATATAAATAAGTATAATACAAAACATTCCGAGGGAATTATTACGAATAACTATCAAAAGGCATTAACTTTCTTAAGAAAGGTAGATGCTGCTGCGGTATATGTAAATGCATCAACAAGATTTACCGATGGAGGAGAGTTTGGTTTAGGGGCAGAAATTGGTATCTCTACTCAAAAACTTCATGCAAGGGGACCCATGGGATTAAAGGAACTTACAACTACAAAATATATTATTTTTGGAGAAGGACAAATAAGAGAATAAGAGGTGCTTTTATGATAGGAATTATTGGCGGAGGCATGATGGGAGAAGCAATAATTTCTGGTATTCTAGATTCTCAACTGTATTCACCCGCTCAAATCCTTATTTCGGAGCCGATTAAAGAAAGAAGGGATTTTTTAAAGAATAGATATGGAATAAAAGTAACAGAAAACAACTTAGAAGTTGTTGATAACTGTAGAATATTAATTCTTTCTGTAAAACCTCAAAATATTGAGGAAGTCTTAAAAGAAATTTCCATAAATGTTAAGGAGGATCAAATATATATATCCATTGCTGCAGGAGTGCCCTTAAGTTATTTAGAAAAATATCTTTATAAAGCAAAAAGTATTTTTAGAATTATGCCTAATCTACCTTTAATTGTAAAAAAGGGCGCTATTGCTATAACAGGTAATAAGTATACAGAAGATGATCTAAACAGAGTAAAAGAGATTTTTACAGGTTTAGGAGAAGTATGGGAGATTCCAGAAAAACATTTCAATATTATTACTGCGTTAACGGGAAGTGGACCTGCTTTTGTATCTTTAATTTTTCAAGGTTTTACATTAGCAGGAGTTAAAAAGGGCCTTTCCTATGATCTTGCAAAATTATTGACCCTTCAACTTTTCTTAGGAGCAATTGAGCTAATTAAAGAAAAGGATTATTCCTTTGAAGATTTAATTAAGAAAACAAGTTCTCCTGGCGGCACAACTATTATGGGATTGGAGGAATTATATTCCGAAGGAATAATAGGAGTAATTATGGAGTCTATATCTAAGGCAGAGGAAAGATCAAAGGAAATAGAAGAAATTTTTAAGGAGGTGTAGAAGATGAAAAAAGAAAAAGGAGTATGGCAAGTATTATTAGCAATATTCATTGTTGGAGCATTATTAGGGGGTTTAATTGGAACTGTTGGAGGATACTATTTAATTAAAAGACAAAACTCTCAAGAAAAAATCTCCTATAACAATAGTATTATACAAACTCAGGAAGTTTATATTCCAAAAAGTTTAGATGCCTTTGAAAGAGACATTGTCTCTATAGTAAATAAAGTAATGCCAGCAGTAGTAAATATCAGTACTGTAACCTTAGTAGAGGATTTCTTTTTTGGAATTACTCCTGTTCCTGGCGTTGGATCAGGATTTATAATCGATCCAAAGGGATACATAATAACCAATTATCATGTTGTTGAGAAGGCAAGAAAAATTGATGTAACTTTATCTGAAGGGAAAAAATATCAAGGAAGACTGATAGGCTACGACAAAAGATCAGATTTAGCAGTAATTAAGATAGAGGGTGAGAATTTTCCTTATTTACCATTAGGAAATTCTGATATTTTAAAACCAGGACAATTTGCTATTGCAATAGGAAACCCTTATGGACTTAATAGAACGGTAACCCTTGGGATAATAAGTGCATTAAATAGAACAATAGTGGAATCAAGTGGAGTAAGATTGGAAAATCTTATACAAACAGATGCAGCTATTAATCCAGGAAATAGTGGAGGCCCCTTGTTAAATATTAAAGGAGAAGTTATTGGAATAAATACTGCAATTCAAAGTAATGCTCAGGGAATAGGTTTCGCAATACCAATAAATAAAGCAAAGGAAATAGCAGATAAATTAATTAAAGAAGGGAAGATTACATATCCTTGGATTGGAATAAAAGGTTATGCGATAGAAGTAGAATATTTGAATTATATAAAATTTCCTGTAAATAAAGGAGTTGTAGTAGCAGAAGTTATTCCTGGAAGTCCTGCAGATAAAGTGGGGTTAAAGGGAGGTTATAGGCAGATATATATAGATGATATGCCCCTAATAATAGGAGGAGATATCATAACAAAAATTGATGGGAAGCCTGTAGAAACAATGGAAGAATTAAGAGCAGAAGTTCAAAAAAGAAAAGTTGGGGATTGGGTTACTTTAACTTATATAAGAGATGGAAGAGAATATAATGTAAAATTACAACTTTCTGCAGCTCCAGAGCATATATACTGATGTGATTATAAAAATAATATTAGTGGGTAAATTGAGGAATGATTTTATAAAAAAGGGAGTAGATGAATACTTAAAAAGAATAAAAACTTATTCAAAAATAGAAATTATAGATATCCCAAATCTTACACATCTTCCTCCTCCCCAAGCATTAATAAGGGAGGAGGAATTAATTAAAAAATATATAAAAGAATCTCAGAATATAGCATTAGATAGAGAAGGAGTTCTATTAACTTCTTACGATTTAGCAAATAAAATAAAGAACTTTTTTGAGATCTCTAAGGATTTATGCATTTCTTTTACAATTGGAGGAATTTTTGGACTTTCAGAAAACATAAAAAAGAATTCAGATTTAGTAATTTCTCTTTCAAAATTAACCTTTACCCATGAATTTGCTCTCCTAATACTATTAGAACAGATTTATAGAAGCTTTAAAATCATCAAAAATGAGCCTTATCATTATTAAAGCTTTTTTCTCAAGAAGATTAAAGATACAATTAAGAAAACCATATTCCCAAGCCATGCTCCTAAAATTGGAGAAAAAATTCCAGCCTTTGCTAAGGATCTTCCTATGGAGAATATTATATAGTAAACAAAAATTGTAATAACGCTTAAACCAAAACTTAAAGATCTTCCACCTTTTTTAGTCTCCAATCCTAAACCCAAAGCTAAAAGAGCAAAAATAGGACATGTAAAGGGTAACGCAAATCTTATATAGAATTCTGTCCAAAGATTTATTAAATTTATACCACTTCCCTGAAATAGTCTTATCTGGTCAATTATTTCCCATATGGACATTTCATTTACAGGTTTTGTAGAAGGTATAATCTCATCAGGTGTTCTATTTAAAATTACTCTTTTTTCTCTAAATTCTCCCTGAAAAATCATATCTCCAACGGAATTTAAAACATAAATTTTCCCTTCGTAAAAAATCCATCCTTGATTTGGATACCATTTAGCCCCTTTAGCTGTAATTATTTCTTTAATTTCCCCTTTTATCAATTGAATTAGAAGTAATTCTTTAATTTCTTGATTTTGAGGAGAAAATCTTCTAAAAAAATAAAAATTATTATTATCTCTAAAAAATATATTTTCCTTATCTGGAATTGGAACTGCTCTTGATATTACTTGTCTATATAAAATCTTTTCCCTCTCCATAGCCTTAGGGGATATTATTTCATTAAAACAAAACATGAGTAATAAAACTCCGAAGGAAAAAATAAGTAAAGGTGGAAGAAAATTAGAAAGGCTTGCCCCAGAAGCCTTCATTGCCATGATTTCTCCTCTTTCAATGAATTGGCCAATTATGTAAATAACTGCTAAGAAAATTGCCATAGGAAAAGTATAAGTAAGGTAAGGAGGAATTTTCAAAATAAAAATTCTTAGAGCAATTGCCAATTCCATAGATCTACTTATTATAAGATCCATAATCTCAAAAAGAGGTGAGACAATAAGAATAGAGGTAAATAAGAAAATTCCAAATATAAAAACAGGAATAAAACTTTTTAGAAAATATTTATTTATAATCCTCAATTAGGAGGGCTTTTCTAAAATAACAATAGTAGCCCCTTCACCTCCCTCTATAGAAGATGCAGTATAAAATTCTTTAACATAATTAACAGTAGATAAATACTCATGGACTGCTTTCTTTAATTTCCCAGTACCCTTTCCATGAATAATTCTAATTCGAGGAAGACCGGCTAAAAAAGCATCCTCTAAAAATTTTTTTAATACTTCTAACCCTTCTTCCACATTTAGTTGCCTAATACTAATCTCCATAGGAACATATTTTTTTCTCTCTACTTTAATAAAAGTTGGAATAATAACATCCCTTTCCCCAATTGCCTTCTCCAAATTTTCAAATGGTATATTTAATCTTAACACTCCTAATTGAATCAAAGCAACTCCCTTTTCCTCATCTTTATCCAATACAATTCCTTCTTTATTGGAATCTTTTATTTTAACTTTTTCTCCAAGATTAGGGATATATACTTCTCTCTCCTCTTCCCTCTTTTCTCTAATTTGTAAAGATAATTCTCTAATTTCCCTTTGAATTTTTTGGGCAGTTTGCATGGATATAGATTCTTCTTGAAGTTTTCTTATAATTTCTCTAATCTTTTCCTCCAATTCATTAAGTTCCTTCAATAATTTATTGATCTCTTTATTTTTTAAAAGTTTTTTTTCTTCTATAATCTTCTTTTTCTCTTCTTCTAAATATTTTTTTTCTATCTCTAATTCTTTTCTTATTTTATTTAATTCTTCATATTCCCTTTGAAGCTTTTGCTTTTCCCTCTGAAGTTCTCCAATTAGTTCCTCAACCTTTATTTCATGAGATGAGAGAAAATTATATGCTCTCTCTATTATCTTCTGGGATAATCCTAATTTTTTTGCAATCTTCAATGCATTACTTTTTCCTGGAATTCCTAAATTAATCTTGTATAAGGGTCTCAAAGTTTCTTCATCAAAATCCATTGAGGCATTTTCCATCCCCTCATATTTGCTTGCAACTATTTTTAACTGAGGGAAATGGGTTGCTATAACATTTATTGTGCCCTTAGAGTGGAAACACTCAAGAAGGGATAAAGCAAGAGCTGACCCTTCCTGAGGATCAGTTCCTGCTCCAAGTTCATCTAATAAAATCAAGATATTTTCCTGATTGGAATTATTTTCTAAGTAATTCACTACTTCAATAATATTTGTAAGATGCGAAGAAAAAGTACTTAAGTTCTGCTCAATACTTTGTTCGTCTCCTATATCTAAAAAAATTTTGTCGAATATCCCTAACAAAGTTCCATCCTTTGCAGGGACAGGAATTCCTGCCTGATTTAAAAGAATAAAAACTCCTATAGTTTTTAATGTAACAGTCTTTCCTCCCGTATTTGGGCCTGTAATTACTAAAGTATTAAATCTTCTACCTACTTCTAAGGTTATTGGGACAGCTCTTTCTCCTAAAAAGGGATGTCTTGCATCCCTTAATATAATTACTGGTCTTTTTTCTATTTCAGGTAAGATACATTTATATTTTTCAGCCCAACGAAGCTTTGCATACACAAAATCTAAATATGAAGTATTCTCTAAATTTTCCAATATTTCCTTTTCATAGGAAATTAAAAAATCAGTAAGCCTTCTTAAAATTCTTTCTATCTCTTTTTTTTCTTCTAACTCTAAAATATTTAATTGATTATTAAGTTCTACTAATGGTAATGGCTCAATATAAAAAGTTAGTCCAGAGGCAGATTGATCATGCACAATTCCATTAAGTCGGTTCCTAAACTCTTGTTTAACTGGTAGAACATACCTTCCATGTCTTATAGTAACTATAGAATCCTGAAGAAAGTTCTTCCATTCTTTTTGGAGAAAATGTTCTGCAGTTTCTTTAATTTTTTGATGAGTCTTAAATATTTTATTTCTTATATTTTTTAACTCTGCAGAAGCACTATCTAAAATTTCCCCATTCTGAATGCATCTTCTTATCTCTAATAAGAGAGGAGAAAGAACATGTATACTCTTTCCCCATAGATTTCCAGCTATATTTTTAGATTTTTCCTGATAATCCCTTAATCTCTTCCAAGCTTCTAAGGTAGATCCAATATCTTCAAATTCCTCTGGGAAAATTATTCCTCCAATTTTACCCTTTTCTAAATACTTAGTTATATCTTTAATACCAAAAAAAGAAGGAAATCCTAGCTCATAAATAGTCCTAAAGGCTTCCTTATTTTCCTTATACCATTTTTCAATTAGAAAATTTTCATTCGTTGGGATAAGGGAGAGGATTTTCTCCTTTCCAAGAGAAGTTTCTGCATATTTTGAAATTTCATTTATTATCTTCTCCCATTCTAAAATTTTTAATGCTTTCCTCATTTCACCCTTAAAAATACTCCTATTTCTTTAACTCTTAGAAGTATTTTCTCAATTAGCGAGTCTACTTCTTCATCAGTTAAGGTATGCTCCAAGGAAAGGAAGAAGAGAGAAAAGGCTAAGCTCTTATATCCTTTTTCAATCTTTTCACCTTGATATACATCAAAAAGCTTTATGGAATGGAGTAGTTCTCCTGAAGCTTCCTTAATCAATTCTTCTACTTTCTTTGCTGGCATTTTTTCAGGGACTAAAAGAGCTAAATCCCTCTTTACTCCAGGGTACAAAGGTAGTGGTTTAAATTTTGGTCTTTCCTTTATTTTAAGGAGAGCATCTAAATTTATCTCTCCATAATATATTCTTTCCCTTATATCATAATTTTGGATAACAAGAGGATTTATTTCCCCTAAAAAACCTAAAATCTTATCATTTAAGAATATTGTTCCTTGCCTTGCAGGATGGAGAAATGGTAAATCACTTTTATCTAAATTCAATTCTATCCCCCATATTTCCTCAAAAAGATTCTCAAAAATACCCTTTAAATCATAGAAGTCTACTTTTAAGATGTTTGGAGAGATATTCCATGGTGAAACAAACCATTCTCCAGAAAGAAGAATTGCTAAACACTTCTCTTCTTTATATTTGTTATTTTCTTTTAAGAAAATTTTACCAATTTCAAATATAAACATATCTTTTCTTTGTTTGTTTAAGTTTGTCTGAGCAACCTTTAGAAGGCCTGGAAGTAGAGAGACTCTTAAAATACTATTTTCTTCACTTAATGGGTTTAACAAGGGTATATAATTTTTAAAGGCTTCTACATCTAAAATTCCTGAGTTTTCAAGGTCCCTAAAAGATATAAAACTATAATTGACTACTTCTGTTAGACCAAAAGAGGTTAAAATATTCTTAATCTTTTTTTCAATTAATTCCTCTTCTAAGGGAGGTTCCACAATTATTCCCTTCTGGAGGGGCAGGGTAGGAATATTATCATAGCCAAAAAATCTTGCAATTTCTTCTATTAAATCTATCTCTTCTTTTATATCCTGTCGATAAGAGGGGACTTTTACTTCTAAGATTGGGTTGTGGGAGATTACTTGGAATCCAATTCTTAAAAGTTGATTAACTATTTCTTCTTCTTGCAATTCTGTTCCTAAAACTTTATTTACTCGCAAAGGTCTTAGGAAAAATTTGTTCTCTTTAGGAAGTTCTCGATATATATCTATTTTCCCACTAATTAATTTTCCGCCACCAATATCTTTTATAAGCTGTCCCGCCCTATCCAAAATCTTTGGGGTTTGAATAATATCCACTCCTCTTTCAAATCTCAATGATGCTTCTGTTCTTAGTCCTAATTTTCTGGCACTTCTTCTTATATTTATTGGGTTGAAATTGGCAGCTTCTAATAAGATATTCCTTGTATTTTCAGAAATTTCCGTTTCCTTTCCCCCCATGATTCCTCCAATTCCTACAGGTTTTTCTGCATCTGCAATAACCAATATTTTCTCGTCAAGAACCTTTTCTTCTTCATTTATTAACATGATTCTTTCTCCCGATCTTGCTCTTCTTGCAATTAATTTTTTTCCTTCTATCAGATCAAAGTCATAGGCATGAAGAGGTTGTCCTGTTTCAAGCATGATAAAGTTCGTTATATCTACAATATTATTTATAGATCTTACCCCTACTCTTTCTAACCTCCATCTCAACCACAAAGGAGATTTTTCTACTTTAATATTCTTAATAAGTCTGAGGGTAAATCTGGGACATAAATCAAAATCCAAAATTTCTCCTTTAACAAAATTCTCTATAAAACCCCCATTTTCTTTTATTTCTATCCATGGACTTTTCAAAGGAATGTTGAAATATGCAGATAGCTCCCTCGCAATACCTAAATAACTTAAACAATCACCCCTATTATAAGGAATTTCTACCTCTATAAGGAAATCGCCATCTCCCAAATATTCCTTTAATTTCTTCCCAACCTCATATTCCTTTGGTAGAATCATTATTTCTTCAGCATTATTAGAAATCTCTAATTCCCATTCAGAACATAACATACCCTGGGAGGGAGTTTCATCAAAATATTTTAGTGTTATTTCTTCTCCTTTTATCTTTGCTCCTATAGGAGCAATGGGGACCTTTGCTCCTACATATAAATTTTTTGCTCCTGTAACAATGTTCGATATCTCTTTACCATTATAGACTTTACATATAAAAAGTTCCTTTCTTAATGGATGATGCTCCAACTCCTTTATTTCTCCAACTACAACTTCAGACCATGAATCTCCAATTCTCAATCTCCCATTTTGATACTGATAAGATGCATAAAGGCCCAAACTTCTTAATGCTTTAATAATATCATCAGGTTCTATTGGTTCTAAATAATCCATAAGCCATCTATATGAGATTAACATAAGATAACTCCCCCTTCAAAATTGAGTTAAAAATCTAAGATCATTTTCATAAAAAAGCCTTATATCTTCTATTCCATAAATTTGCATGGTAATTCTATCAAGTCCCATACCAAAAGCAAAGCCTGTATATATTTCTGGATCAATTCCTACTTCCCTAAAAACTTGAGGATGAACCATTCCACATCCTAAAATTTCTAAAACCCCTGAATTGCCACATGCTTTGCATCCTTCTCCATTACAAATCCCACATTCCACATACATCTCAGCACTGGGCTCTGTGAAGGGGAAATAGCTGGGAATAAAATATACTCTTCTATCTTTTCCAAAAAGTCTATGGGCAAAAATCGTCAATACTCCCTTTAATTCTGCAAAGGAAACATCATAATCAACTGCTAATCCTTCAATCTGAAAAAACATGGGACTATGGGTAGCATCTGGAAAATCTCTTCTATAACATTTTCCAGGAGCAACAATTCTTAAAGGAGGTTTTCTTTTTTCCATCACCCTTATTTGGACTGGAGAGGTCTGAGTCCTTAGTAAATATTCTTTATCTACATAAAAAGAATCATGGGATTCTCTGACTGGATGATCCTGAGAAATGTTTAAAGCAGTAAAATTATAATAATCTGTTTCCAATTCAGGACCATAAACTACTTGAAATCCCATCTCTTTGAAAACTAAGATTATATCTTCAACAACTTGAGTTAGAAGATGAAGCTTTCCAATTAATTTTCTTCTTCCTGGTAATGTTATATCAATTTCTTCTTCTTTTAATCTTTTTTGTATAGTATTAATTTTTATTCTTCTTTCTGCTTTTTCCCAAAGAGCTTCTAATTCATCCTTCCATTGATTTGCCATTTTCCCCCAATATACCCTATCTTCTGGGGGCATTTTACCTAAGGATCTTAAGATCTGAGCTAAGAAACTGCTTTTACCCAAATACTCCCTTTTTATTTCTTCTAACTCTTTAAGATCTTCTGCTTTTCTTAATCTTTCCTTTGCATACTCAATTTTCAATATATATTCTTCTTCTCTCATAATCTCTCCTCCATATACCTTTGTTTTTGGACTTCAAAAAGAAAAGCTGATCCTGCAATAGCAACATTCAAGGAATCTACATTCTCATTTAGTGGAATTCGAAGTCTTATAGGTTTTAAATCTTTATACTTCTCTACTCTTATTCCCCAAGCTTCGTTTCCCAAAATCAATAGAAAAGCTTTTCTATAATTATATTTAAAATAAACCTCTTCCCCATATGGATCTGCAATAATAACAGGAAATTCTTTAAAAAACTCTATTATTTCTTTTGTAGAGGCTATCCATATGGGAAGTCTAAAAATGGAACCTGAAGATGCTCTAATAACTTTATAATTATACGGATCTACAGTATCATCAGATAAAATTAGTGCAGAGACATTTAATCCTTCTGACAATCTCATAAGAGTCCCTAAGTTTCCTGGATCTTGAATTCCATCGGAATAAACTACAATTGAATTTTTTTCCTTTGATATTAATTCCCAACGAGGTTCTAAAAATAGAGGTAACACCCCCAAAATTCCCGGGGGCGTCTCTAATAAGGAGATTTTTTTCATTAAAGAATCTTCAATAATAACATAGGAAACATTAGAAAGAAAATTTTCTACTTCTTTCTCTCTTTTTTCCCAAAAGGATTTAGATAAATATACTTTTTGTATATAAACCCCACTTCTCCACGCATCCTTTAAAAATCGCCATCCTTCAACGATACACTTTCCCTTTTCCTTTCTCTTTCTTTTATCTTTAAGCTCCAATAACTCTTGTATCTCTGCATTTCTACGACTGTAGATGATCTCCATTACATTACTTGATTCACTATTTGCCTAAAGGTCTCAGGATCAGATACTGCAATCTCTGCAAGAATTTTTCTATCTAATTTTATATTCTGCTTTTTTAACTGAGAGATAAAACTGCTATACGAAAGACCAAACTCTCTTACAGCAGCATTTATTCTTATAATCCAGAGGCGACGAAACTCTCTTTTCTTCCTTCTCCTATCTACGTAAGCATCATATAAGGCTTTTATTACAGATTGGTTGGCAATCTTAAAGATCTTACTTCTTCTTCCTCTATATCCTTTAGCTAATTTTAAGATTTTCTTATGTCTTCTTCTTGTAATAACTCCACCTTTAACTCTCATTTCTTATCTCTCCTATTTTATAAGTTATAAGGAATCATTTTTTTTACGTGCCCCTTTTTCTGAATAGTTCCTGGAATATTAAGCCTTCTTTTTCTGGAACCACTCTTTTTCCCTAAATTATGCCTCATTCCTGCTTTTTTATGAAGAATCTTTCCCGTTGCAGTCACTTTGAATCTCTTCGCAGCTGAAGATCTTGTCTTTAATTTATTGCTCATTTTTAACCTCCTCCAATACTACTTTTTTAACAAATTTTTTAGGAACAAGCATTGTAATCATTGACGTCCCTATTAATGGACTTTGTTTTTCTACTCCTCCTAAATCCTCTATATCCCTTAGAATTCTTTCTAAAAGTTTATCACCCCATTCTTTATATATCAACTGTCTTCCCTTAAAAAGAATTATTAATCTTACTTTATAACCTTTTTCAAGAAATTCTCTTATTTTTCTTAATTTCACTTGATAATCATGTTCTTCAATATTTGGTCTTATCTTTATTTCTTTGATTTCAATCACCTTTTGATTCTTCTTATTTTCCTTTTCCTTCCTTGTCTGTTCATATTTAAACTTTCCATAGTCCATAATTCTACAAACTGGTGGATTAGCATTTGGAGCTACTTCAACTAAATCTAAATTCCTTTCCCTTGCAATTCTCAATGCCTGTACTGTCGGCATAATTCCCAATTGTTTTCCATCTTCTCCTACAACTCTCACTTCCTTTACTCTTATTTTCTCATTAATACGATATTCTCTCTCTATTTAAAACACCTCCCTAAGATTAAATTAATCTTCTAAATAATCTTTAATTCTCTTACTTCTACTGGGATGTCGCAGTCTCCTTAGAGCTTTTGCCTCGATTTGTCTTATTCTTTCCCGAGTAACATTAAACAATTTTCCCACCTCTTCCAAGGTTCTTGGTTGATTATCAACAAGTCCAAATCTTAATTTTAAAATTTCTCTCTCCCTTTCAGAAAGATCATTGAGAATCTCATTTATATCTTTCTTTAAAGAATTTTGAACAGCAATATCTGCAGGGCTAAAGCCCTTATGTTCAACAAAATCCGCCAATCTATTATCTTCATCTTCCCCAACAGGCATTTCCAATGAAAGGGGTTCTTGTCCCATAAGACTTATTTCTCTTACCCTATCCACAGGTAATCCAACTTTTTCAGCTATCTCCTCGTCGGTAGGCTTTCTTCCGATTTCTTGCGTTAATTGTCTTGTTATTTTATGGATTTTATTCATGGTTTCTACCATATGAACAGGAATGCGAATAGTTCTTGCTTGATCTGCAATTGCCCTTGTAATAGCTTGTCTTATCCACCAAGTTGCATAAGTACTAAATTTGAATCCCTTTCGATAGTCAAATTTTTCAACTGCCTTTATTAAACCCAAATTGCCCTCTTGAATAAGGTCTAAGAATAAAAGGCCTCTTCCAATATATCTTTTGGCTACACTAACTACAAGTCTTAAATTTGCCTCTATTAATCTCTTTTTTGCCTCTTCATCTCCTTCCGATGCCCTTTTAGCAAGCTCCACCTCTTCTTCAGGAGTAAGTAAGGGTATTTTACCTATCTCTTTAAGATACATTTTTACTGGATCATCTAACTCAATTTCTTCAGGAATTTCCAGCTCTTCCTCAATATCTTTTGGCACTTCTTCCTGTCTATAATCTCTAAATTCATTTTCATCTACCAGTTCGTGCTCTGAAAGAAGCTCTTCTATCTCCTCGAGATTCTCCTCTGGATAAGGAAAATCCATTAAAATCTCCTCAGGAGTTACTTTCTCAGAATATTTTTTATTTTTCATGAATTCATCTCCTTTCATGTATAAATTATACCGCCTTTTCTAATTGATTTTTTAACCACTGTATTTCTTTCATTAACTCTTCAATTTTTTCTTTTTCCAATCCTTCTCTTTCTCTCAAAGATAATTCTTCCTTTTTCTGTTTTATTTGTCTTCTTATTTTTTCTTTTTTAAACTCTTCCCATAAAAAGGAAATGTCTTTTTCATCTTTATGTCTCTCTCCTATTTTTATAGCTCTTTCTATAAATATTCTTTTGTCCTCTTCCCACAAATTAATAAATTCATCTAACCCCTTGTCTTTATCCCACACTCTCCATTTTCTCACAACTTCTTGATAGAAGGGAAAACTAAAGTCTTCAGGACTTAAACTTTGAATGTACATATTACTAATTCTTAAAAGTATTAAACCTAATAATATTTCTTCTAATTGAGAAGAGATAAAAATTTTACTAATTCCAATTTTTTTACTATCTTGTCCCTCTCTCCATTGAGAGATACGAATCTTTAACTCTCTCTGTAATCCCTCCTCTGAAACTCCTAATTTTTTACTTATATATGGGATAAAACTTTTAACCTTTTCTTGTTGAATAAGTATATTTTTACTATGAAGAATTGAAGATGTCAATATTTCTAAAATATTTTCTAACTTTTCCTGAAAAGTATTCTCTTGAGATAATGAATGATTAATCAGATATTCTAAAGGATCTTTACTTTCATCTATCAATTTAAAAATCTCTTCTCTTCCCATTTTTTGTATAAACTCATCAGGATCTTTAAAAGGGGAAGGAAGCGAAAGCCAAGAAATTTTAAAATCTTCCAGTTCCAAGATTGAGAATGCCCTTTTCCCTGCTTGAATTCCAGCAGAATCTTGATCATAACCAATTATAATATAAGAAGTAAAACTTCTTAATAGTTTTGCCTGGGAAGAAGTAAGAGATGTACCAAGGGATGCTACAGCAAAATCTATTCCTTCTTGATGAAGAGAAATTACATCAATGTATCCCTCAACTAATAAAGCTTTATTTTCCTTTTTAATTCTTTCTTTTGCTTGATAGAGAGCATAAAGAATTTCTCTTTTATTAAAAAATTCACTTTCAGAGGAATTTATATATTTAGGTTCTTCATCAGTTAAAGTCCTTGCCCCAAATCCTACTATTTTCCCTTTATGATTCATAATAGGGAAAATTAATCTTCCTGCAAAGGGGTCTTTCCATTCTTCCCTAACTTTATATAAAGCTTTACTTTTTAGAATATCTTCCTCTAAAAATCCCTTTTTAGCAAGATATTTGTATAAAAGATTGTGATTTCTAGGAGAAAGCCCCAAAAGGAATTTATCTTGAGTTTGAGGCTTTATATTTCTCTTCTTCAAATAATCTCTTCCTTCACTTCCATATTTACTTTTTAGATAAATTGAATAGAAATTTGCTGTTTCTTTAATTATCTCTAAGATGATATTTACTTCTTTAGTTTCTTTTTTGCTAATTCTTGGTAGCTCTAATCCTGCTTCTTGAGCTAATTCTTCTAAAGCATTCATAAAAGATATATTTCTATAATTCATTATAAATGAGAAAACATCTCCACTTGCCCCACATCCAAAACAGTGATATAATTCCTTTTCAGGACTTACATAAAAGGATGGCGTCCTTTCGGAGTGAAAGGGACAAAGTCCCACAAAATTTTTACCAGATTTTTTAAGTTTCACATATCGACCAATAACATCAACAATATTTATTTTTTGTTTAACATCATCCACAAAATCTTCTAAGGAGAAGGACATTAGAAAAACCTCCAAGGTTTTGGAATATATATTTCTTCAAAGAGTTCTATAGCATATCTATCTGTCATACCTGCTATATAATCAATTATACCAACAACTTTATCTTCCTTTGAGAAAAGAGATGATATTTTTAAGGGATTTTTATAAAAATGCTCAAATAATCCTGTTAATAAAAGTTCGACCCTTTGATTTTCAGATTTAACTTGTTGATTAACATATAATACTTCATAAAGAAATCTTCTTAGTTCTTCCATAGCATCTAAAATTGCAGGGTCAAATTTTAAAACAGGAGAGTTTATACTATTATATACTAAATTTTGTACCATAGTATTAATTCTTTCTCTATGGCTTTTTCCCAAAATTGATATAACTTTATAGGGAATCTCATCTTCTTTTATTATTTTTGCTCTCAAAGCATCATCCAAATCATGATTAAGGTAGGCAATTACATCAGAAATTCTAACTACTTCCCCTTCTAAGGTTTCTGAAATTTTTTTAGAATAACAAAATCTCAAATCTACTTGCCCCTTTGTATGTTGAAGAATTCCTTCTCTAACTTCATAGGTTAGATTTAATCCCTTCCCATCCCTCTCAATTTTATCAATAACTCTTAAACTTTGTTCTGCATGAGAAAACCCCTTTAATCCGTAAGCTTTTGCTAAATTGTCTAATACCTTCTCTCCCATATGTCCAAAGGGTGTATGTCCTAAATCATGCCCTAAAGCTATAGCCTCGGTCAAATCTTCATTTAAAGACAGAGCCCGAGATATAGTCCTTGCTATTTGTGATACCTCTAAGGTATGTGTAAGTCTTGTTCTATAATGATCTCCTTCCGGAGCAACAAAAACTTGAGTTTTATGTTTTAATCTTCTAAAGGCTTTAGAATGGATTATCCTATCTCTGTCTCTTTGAAAGCAGGATCTTATAGGACATTCTTCTTCAGGAAATATTCTTCCTTTTGAATTAATACTTAGAATAGCAAAGGGGGAAAGGAAAATTTTTTCTCTTTCTTCTATCTGTTCTCGAATTAACATTTTCAAGGGGAGAAGATTTCCCTTCTCCCCTTTCCTCTCACCTCTTTATACAGTTCTATCTACAAAAGTCATTTGCTTTTGATGCTTTAATGTAGCATGAGCAGCCGCAAGTCTTGCAATAGGAACTCTAAATGGTGAACAACTAACATAATCTAAACCAATAAGATAACAGAATTCTATAGAATCTGGATCTCCTCCATGTTCTCCACAAATACCAATTTTCAAATCAGGTCTTACCTTTCTTCCCCTTTCTACGGTTATCTTCATTAATTCTCCAACACCTTCCCTATCTAAATGTTCAAAGGGGTCATATTCTAAATAACCTTTTTCTCTATAGAAACCTAAAAACTTTCCTTCCGCATCATCTCTACTATATGCAAAGGTCATCTGGGTCAAATCGTTGGTTCCAAAGGAGAAGAATTCTGCATTCTTTGCTAGTTTATCAGCTATAATGGCTGCTCTGGGAACTTCAATCATTGTTCCAACTTTATATTCTATGTTTATCTTATTTTTTTCTAAAACTTCTTTTGCTACTCTATGAATAAGATCTGCCAATTTTTCCATCTCAGATTCTAAACCAACAACAGGAATCATTATTTCAGGTTTTACTGGAAGACCTTCCTTTGCCACAATTACCGCAGCTTCCATAATTGCTCTTGTCTGCATTTCAAATATTTCAGGATAAACTACTCCCAATCTACAACCTCTAAATCCCATCATAGGGTTAAATTCATGAAGTCTTCTTACTACATAAAGTAACTTTTCCTTTTCTTCTAATTCTTTTCCAGTAATTCCCTTCGATTTTATTAATTCCACTTCTACTGTGAGATCAATTAATGAAGGTAAGAACTCATGGAGGGGTGGATCAATAAGCCGAATAGTCACTGGTTTTCCTTGCATTGCTTTAAATAACCCTACAAAATCTTCTCTCTGTACCGGAAGAAGTTTATCTAAAGCTTTTCTTCTATCCTCTTCTATTTCTGCAAGAATCATTTCTTGAACTAATGAAAGTCTCTCTCCTAAGAACATATGTTCTGTCCTTGCAAGTCCAATACCTTCTGCTCCATATTCAAAAGCTTTTTGAGCATCCACAGGGGTATCCGCATTAGCTCTTACCCCAATTTTTCTTATCTCATCTGCCCAAGAAAGGAGTTCCTTTAATTCATCACTCAATTCTGGTGGAATCATCGGAACTTCTCCTAAAATTACCTCACCAGTGGAGCCATCAATAGTAATTATCTCTTCTTTCTTTACAACTGCATCTCCTACTTTAAATTCTTCATTACTAAGATCTATACGAATAGCCTCACATCCTACCACTGCAGGCTTACCCATACCCCTTGCTACCACAGCAGCATGGCTTGTCATTCCACCTCTGCTTGTTAAAACACCCTGTGCGGCAGCTAATCCTCCAATATCATCAGGAGTCGTTTCTGGTCTCACAAGAATAATTTTTTCTCCCTCCTTTCCCCTCTTTTCTGCTTCTCTCGATGAAAATACTACTTTCCCACATGCAGCTCCAGGAGATGCAGGAAGCCCTTTTGCTATAACTTTCTTTGGAGCATCGGGATCAATTTGTGCATGCAACAATTGATTTATCTGTTCTGGAGAAACTCGCAATATAGCTTCTTCCTTTGTTATTAATCCTTCCTTTGCCATATCTACTGCTATCTTTACCGCAGCCCTTGCAGTTCTTTTCCCATTTCTTGTTTGCAGCATATAGAGTTTTCCTCTTTCAATAGTAAATTCTATATCCTGCATATCTCTATAATATTTTTCCAATAGATCTCTGACTTCTAATAGTTGTTTATATACCTCAGGCATTTCTTCCGCTAATTTTGAGATAGGCTGAGGAGTTCTAATACCTGCTACTACATCTTCACCTTGAGCATTAGTTAAATATTCTCCATAAAACTCCCTTTCTCCAGTAGATGGGTTTCTTGTAAAGGCAACACCTGTTCCACTATCATCCCCCATGTTTCCAAAAACCATGGTTACTATGTTCACTGCAGTCCCAAGGGTATCTGGAATATTATGAATTTCTCTATATTTTATAGCTCTTTCATTATTCCAAGAATCAAATACTGCTCTTATAGCAAGTTCCAATTGAGTATATGGATTTTGAGGAAAATCTTTTCCTGTCTCTTTATTTACCAACTCTTTATAATCTTTTACAACTTTCTTCAAGGATTCAGCAGTAAGTTCACTATCTAACTTGGCCCCTTGTTCCTTTTTGTAATGCTCTAAAATCTCCTCGAATTTTTCATGAGATATCCCTAAGACCACATTCCCGAACATCTGAATAAATCTACGGTATGAATCATAAGCAAATCTTTCATTTTTACTTGCCTTTGCTAATGCTTCAACGGTCTCATCATTAAGTCCCAGATTAAGAATGGTGTCCATCATTCCCGGCATGGAAATAGGAGCTCCAGAACGAACCGAAACCAAAAGAGAATTTGAAGGATCAGCAAATTTCTTTCCAACTTTTTCTTCTACTTTCTTCATTGCTCGAAGAACTTCATCCATAAGTCCTTCAGGTAGATTTTTCCCAAGTTCCTGATATTCTTTACATACCTCTGTGGTGATAATAAATCCCGGTGGAACAGGAAGTCCAGCTTTTGTCATATCTGCGAGACCTGCACCTTTTCCACCAAATAGGGTTCTGTTTTTTCCATCTGCTTCTTCAAATAAATATACTCTCTTTTTTTCCATCCTTTCTCCTCCCAAATTTTATTTTTATATATCTTTTCAGATTATAGCATAAGGATCGTAAGTTTTACTTTAATAAAATTTTAAACTTTTACCATTTTACTCCAATCAGCAATCTCCCAAAAGAGATTCTTGATTAAAAAGATTAAAGATAGTCTATTATCTCGTTCCTCTTTTACCTGAGACATAACTAATACCTTATCAAAAAAGTTATTAATATTTTCCACTAAATCTAATACCTCTCTGCTTTTTAAAAAGCTTAAATAATTTCCATCTTCAAAGTCTTTTGTAAATTTTTCTTTAATCTCTAAAAAATTATTATAGAGTATTCTTTCCTCTTCTATAGCTAAAATTTCCTCCTTCAGACTTTTTAATGGAGTAAAATCCTTAGGGATTATTCTTGCCAATCTATTAGCAGAAGTATAAATTTTATCATATAGATTATCCTCTTTTTTTAATTCTACTAGTGATTGTAATCTTCTCTTTACTCTCCAAATAGGATCAAAATCAAGAGTTAAAACTCCATTTATTAAATCTATAGGATAGTTCATTTCTAATAAGAAGTTTTTCAACCTTTGGGATAAAAAATTCTCTACTTTATTCCATATCTTTTCTTTATCATCTTTAAATCCATAAATATCCCAAGAATAATCAAAAAGTTTTTTAAGGCTTAAATTATATTCCTCTTCCCATAAGATTTTTAAAAGTCCATTGGTTAACCTTCTTAAGCCAATAGGATCTTCAGACCCTGTAGGAAAAAGATCTAAACTAAAATATCCTGTTAAACTATCTATTCTATCCGCTATTCCTAATATATTGGATAATAAATTAGAAGAAATCTTATCATCCATAGTCCTTGGCAAAAAGTATTCCCCTAAGATTTTTACAACTTCTTCATGTTCCCCAGAATTTCTTGCATATATTTCTCCCATAATTCCATGTAGCTCTGGATATTCACTTACCATAAGAGCTCCTAAATCTGCCTTATATAATTCCACAGCTCTCTCTAAAAACCTTTTCTCTTCCTTCAAACTAAACTCCTTCTCTAAAAGAAAGATTATTTTTTTTACCCTCTCCACTTTATCCTTCATGGATCCTAATTTCTCATGAAATATAATTCCATCAAGTTTTTTGGTATAATTTTCTAATGGTTCTTTTTTATCTTCATTGAAGTAATATTCAGCATCTGAAAGTCTTGCTCTTAATACTTTTTCATTCCCTTCTCTAACTATCTCTATATCTTTTTCCAGTCCATTTCTAATACCAATAAAGTAATTTACAAGTTTTCCATTAATATCTCTTAATGGGAAATATCTCTGCTTTTTTTCAAGAGTAACTTCCAATACTATCTCTGGTAAATTTAAATATCTTTTGTCAAATTCTCCTAAGAATGCGGTGGGATATTCCACCAGAAAAGTTATTTCTTCTAATAATTCAGGAGTATAATCCAAAATGAATCCTCTTTCCTGTGCCAGTTTTTCTGCTTGTTTTAGAATTTCCATTTTCCTTTTTTCTTGATCTAAAATTACATAGTTTTCCTTTATTATCTGAAAATACTCCTCAGCCCTTCTTATTTGTAATTTCTTCTCAGGCAAAAATCTTGGAGTATATGAAACATTAGAGGATCTTACTTTTGCAATTTCTAATTCAATAACATCTTCTCCGTAAAGAATTAATAGCCACTTTATTGGTCTCCCAAAAAGAAAATCTACACTTCCCCACTTCATCATCTTAGGGAACTTAATTTTTGAGATAACCTCTTTAATTATGTTAGGTAATAATTCCTTTGTAGCTTTTCCTTGAATTTTCCTTTTTAAAAAAACATAAGAGCCTTTTTCTGTATCCTTTATAAAAAGATCGTCAATTCTTCCACCATATTGCTGGGAAAATCTTATAGCAGGTTCAAGCCATTTCCCATCTTTATGGGCTATTTTCTCTGCAGGTCCCCTTATTTCCTCTTCCTGAGGTTTTTGATAATCCTTTAAATTCTTTACATAAATTACTAATCTTCTTGGAGTAGCATATACTTTCAAATCATCATAGAAGAGAAGATTGGTTTCTAAAATCTCCTTTTTAAAATTCTCCAATTGAACAAGAGCAGGCCTTAAAAAACTTGCTGGCATTTCCTCGGTTCCAATCTCTACTAATAGATCTTTATTCAACTTTTTCTTCCTCCCTCCAACAGTTCTTTTTCACAAGAGGAAAATCTAAATTTTCTCTACTTTTTAAATAGTTCTCCGCTGATTTATATGCAAGTTTTCTTATTCTTGATATATATTCTGTTCTTTGAACTACACTTATAGCTCTCCTTGCATCTAAAAGATTAAATATATGGGAACATTTTAATACATAATCATAAGCTGGAAAAATAAACCCAAGATTTAATAATTTTTCCGCCTCTTCCTCATATTCATTAAATAAAAGTCTTAATCTCTCTATATCTGCTAAGGAAAAATTATAATAACAATGCTCTACTTCTCCTTGAAGATGAATATCTCCATAAGTAATATCACCTTGCCAAATAATATTTCTAAAATCATCTATCCCTTGGATATACATAGCAATTCTTTCAAGTCCATATGTAATCTCAGCAGAAATTGGGAAAAGATCAAATCCACCACATTGTTGAAAATACGTGAACTGAGTAATTTCCATTCCATCCAACCATACTTCCCAACCAATTCCCCATGCTCCTAAGGTGGGAGATTCCCAGTTATCTTCAACAAATCGAATGTCATGTCTTTCTATATCTATCCCTAAATATCTCAAGCTATTAAGATAAATCTCCTGAACATCATTAGGAGAAGGTTTTAATATAACTTGATATTGATAATAATGTTGCCATCTATTGGGATTTTCCCCATATCTTCCATCGGTAGGTCTCCGGCAAGGTTCCACATAGGCTACCTTCCACGGTTCTGGGCCTAATACTCTAAAGAAAGTCGCAGGATTCATAGTACCAGCTCCCACTTCAATATCATAGGGTTGTTGAATTATACATCCTTGATTATGCCAAAATTCATTTAGTTTAAAAATTATTTCTTGAAAAGTTAACATATAAAAGTCCTCCTATTGAAGGTTTTTCTCATATTCTCTGATTAAATCTTCAAATTCCTTTTTTGATAATTCTATATCTAAACTCTCTTTTAGAGATAAGGTCAATATTTTATTAAGATTTTTTAAAGTTTCAAGGGAAATAGAAATTCCAGAAAAGAAACAATTCTTACAGTAGACCTTGTTTTCGAATATATCAATTCTTATTAGATTTTCATCAAACAATTTATCACACTTATTACACCTTATAGAAAAGGTATTTATAAATCCCTGAGATTGAATATATTTTATAAAAAATACTTCTTTAAAGAAGGAAGAGTTTTTTTCTCTTATTAATTTTAACATCTCTAAGAGCATATTAAAGAGATGTTCATCAGGATCTTCCCAAAGCGTATTCTTTTCTATAATATTTATAATATCTATAGCAGAATTTAGCTTTTCCAAATTTGTTCGAATATCCCAAAAAATATCTATAACTTCCCAATTTATTAGTAAATCTAAATTCCTTCTTATAACAAAATATCCTTTTCCCCAGGAAAATAGCTCTATTTTCCCTCTTAACCTATTTTTTATTTTTAAAGCTCCAGGAGCCACCACACTATATTTCCCTTTACTTTTTCCATAGATGGTTAGAAGAAGATCTGCATCTTTTATTCTTTGATTTTTTAAAACAATAGCTTCTTCAAAATAATATTTACTCATTTAATTCTTCCAAGATTTTGATACTTTGAGAAGTCCCTAAACGGTCTGCTCCGGCATTTATAAAAGACAGGGCTTGTTCTAAAGTTCTTATACCTCCCGCTGCCTTAACTCTTAAGTTATCACCTGCGATCTTTTTAAACAACATTATATCTTCCATTTCTGCCCCTTTAGGTCCAAAACCAGTAGAAGTTTTTACAAAATGAGCTCCTTCCTCTTTTATTATATTAGTAATATAAATCTTCTCATCATTAGTAAGATAACATGTTTCTATGATGACTTTAACAACTCTTCCATCAGCAGCTTCTACTGCCTTCTTTACCTCCTCTCGTAGAATTTTCTCATTTCTATCTTTTATTGCAGATATATTAATAACCATATCAAATTCTTCGGCTCCCTTTTTAAGAAGCTCCTTAATTTGGGAAGCCTTTATTGAAGAAGAATTTGAGCCGTGAGGAAAGTCAACTACAGTACATATTTTTATTTCTGAATCTCTAAGAAATCTATCTACCAAAGGAACAAAATAAGGTTGAATACAGACCGCCATAAAATTATAGTATAAAGCCTCTTTACAAAACCCCTCAATATCTCTTGACGAGGCATCAGGTCTTAATAGGGTATGATCAATCATCTTAGCTAAGGTTTTTCTATCCATAAAATATATCCTCCTCATTTATATCCCAGTTCCCTTAAGACTTCAGGTTTCTTTCTCCATTTTTCTTTGACTTTTACCCATAGATCTAAATATATTTGTTTTTTAAAATAATCCTCTAACTCCATACGTGCAAGAGTTCCAATCTTTTTGAGCATACTTCCATCTTTTCCTATAAGTATGGACTTCTGAGTAGGCCTTTCTACTAAAATTGTAGCTCTTATATAAATTAAATTCCCATTTTTTCTTTCTCCAATTTCATCTACGTATACTGCTACAGAATGAGGCACTTCCTGATAGGTTAAGTGTATAATCTTTTCCCTAATTACCTCAGATATAAAGAATTTGTCTGTCTGATCCGATATCATATCAGGAGGATAGAGAAATTCTCCATAAGAAGAGGTTTCAATAATTTTCTCCAAAAGTTTATCTTTATTTGTTCCATATAGTGCCGAAATTTTAATTAATTTATCTTCTAAAATCTCAACTTCCTTTAATTCTTTTATTTTTTTCTCTAATTGTTCTTCAGATACCAAGTCTATCTTATTCAATATAACTAAATAAGGTTTTTCCTCTTTCCTCACAATATTTAACAAAAAAAGATCCTCTTTCTCTGTTTCCTTAGAGGAATCAAGAAGCATTAAAAGTACATCAGAATCTTTTATTGTATCCTTTATAACTTTCATCATGTAACTCCCTAAAAGATGTTTTGGCTCATACCAACCTGGGGTGTCAAGAAAAATTAGTTGTGCTCTATTTTCTAATGTTAATACCCCTAAGATTCTTTGTCTTGTAGTCTGGGGCTTTTCTGCAACTATAGAAACTTTTTCTCCTACTAAAAGGTTAATAAGAGTTGATTTTCCAACATTTGGTTTTCCAAGTATTCCTACATAAGCCAATTTTGTATTAATTTCCATAATTTTAGCCTCTTCTTAAAGAAAAACTTAAAGGTAAAAGTTCTTTCACCTTCCAAGTGTTAAATTCATTTTTTATTGAATCATATAAAATAATTTCCATATCTAAAGAAAACTCTGCCATTACTTGTCTACAACCTCCACAGGGAAAAAGCCCTTCTCCTTCTTGACCTACTATTACCATCCTTAAAAACTCTCTTTCTCCCTCACTTACTGCCTTAAAAATGGCTACCCTTTCAGCACATATGGTCAACCCATAAGAAGAATTCTCTATATTAGTACCTAAATATACTTTACCTGATTTTGTTAAAAGAGCAGCACCAACAGGAAAATTAGAGTAAGGTGAATAGGAAAAATTTAAAGCATTTCTTGCCATCTCCCAAAGTTCTTTATTGTCCATATTGTTTTTTCTCCTTTAAAATTGTTTTGATAAATCCTAAGAATAAAGGATGAGGATTAAGAGGTCTTGATTTATATTCAGGATGAAATTGAGTAGCAATAAAAAAGGGATGATCCCTAAGTTCTATCATCTCAATTAATTCTCCGTCGGGAGAAAGACCTGAAAATTTTAATTCATGACTTTCTAAAATATCCCTAAAACTATTATTTACTTCATATCTGTGTCTATGTCTTTCATAAACTAACTCTTTCTGATAGCATTGATAGGCCAAGGAATTTTTATCTATAACACAGGGATATGCTCCTAATCTCATAGTTCCACCTTTTACCTTTACCTCTCTTTGATTGGGCATAAGATCAATTACAGGATACAAAGTATTTTCATCAAATTCTCTACTGTTAGCGTCTTTTAATCCTATACTTCTTGCAAATTCTATAACTGCACATTGAAGTCCAAGACATAAACCTAAAAAGGGAATATTATTTTTTCTTGCCCATCTAATACCTTCAATCATACCTTCAATCCCTCTTGCTCCAAATCCACCAGGAACTAGTAATCCTTCAGTCCCTTTTAAGATCTCATCCACATTATTTGAATTTACATTATCTGATTCTATCCATTTAAGATTCAATTTAACTCCTAAATATCTTGTGGAATGTTTTAAGGCCTGAACTACACTAAGATAAGCATCGGGAAGGATTGTATATTTTCCTAATATAGAAACATTTACCTCCCCATCTAAAGATTTATTTACCATTTCTCTCCATTCTCTCAAATCACTTTCTCTATTCTCTAGTCCCAACAAATTGCATACTAAATTTCCCATTCCTTCTTCCTCAAAATACAAAGGTATGCTATAAATATCATTTACATCTACTCCAGAAATTACCGCTTCAGGTTCAACATCTGTAAAAAGAGCTATTTTTTCTCTTATACCTTTAGGAAGTCTTTCCCTTGCTCTACAGAGGATAATATCAGGTTGAATTCCAATACTTCTAAGTTCTTTAACACTATGTTGAGTAGGTTTTGTTTTAAGTTCACCTGTGGGGAAGAGGGAGGGAACCAAAGTAACATGTATGTATATTAAATTTTGTCTTCCTACATCTTTCCTAAATTGCCTGACAGCCTCTAAAAAGGGAAGTCCTTCTATATCACCAACGGTACCGCCAATCTCTACTAATACAATGTCTACTTTTGTCTCTTCTGCCACTCTTAAGATACTTACCTTTATTTCCTCTGTGATATGAGGAATAATTTGAACTGTGGAACCCAAATATTTACCCTCTCTTTCCTTATTTATGACATTGGAATAGATCTTACCAGTAGTAACATTGTTTATAGAGCTGAGATTTACATCTAAAAATCTTTCATAATGTCCTAAATCTAAATCTGTTTCTGTACCATCTTCTGTAACAAATACTTCACCATGTTGATAAGGATTCATAGTTCCAGCATCAACGTTTATATAAGGGTCAAATTTCAATGCAGTAACCGAAAATCCTTTACTTTTTAAAATTCTCCCTAAGGAAGCAGTGGTTAACCCCTTACCTAAGGAAGATATAACTCCGCCAGTAATAACAATATACTTAGTCATCTACCACCTCAATATTTTCATTTTCTTCTAAATTTTTATCACATGTAATTCTAACTCTCTCAATTCTCTGCCTTCTCATATTTTCTATTTTAATATTCAAATTTCCTAGTTTTATTTCCTCACCCCTCAAGGGAACTCTTCCCAATATATCAAATATTAAACCTCCAACAGTGTCATATTCTGTTTCAGGAAGCCTCTCTTTCCAATATTCCTCAAGGAGTTCATTTAATTCATAAATATTCATTTTAGCATCTACTAAAATATTCTTTCTATCTACAAAAGAAAACTTCTCTTCTTCCCTATCATATTCATCCTCAATTTCACCCACCAATTCTTCTAATAGATCTTCCAAGGTTACTAATCCCGCGGTTCCTCCATATTCATCTACAACAATTGCCATGTGGGCTTTTCTTTTTCTCATTTCATTAAATAAGTCACTAATCTTCATATTTTCAGGAACATACATGACTTCTCTTATTATCTCTTTTAAATTCTTATTATTTTTCTCTGCTAAGGCCCTCAAAACATCCTTAGCATGCACTATTCCCACAATATTATCAATAGTTCCCTCATAAACAGGCAATCTTGAATGTCCCTCTTCGATTATCTTTTTCCAAACATCCTCCAAGGGACTATCAGTGCTTACACAGATCATATCAATTCTCGGGACCATAACCTCATGAACCTTAGTATCAGTAAATTCTATTATATTGTTTATAAATTCCTTTTCTTCTTTTTCAATTATACCCTCTTTTTCCCCAACATTTACTAGGGTTATGAATTCTTCGATAGTAGCAAAGGGAGAGACTTTTTCTGAAGTCTTTCCTAATATATGATAAAAAATACTACTAAATGCTAAAAAAATTCGAGTTATAGGCTTAAGTAAAATATAAATAGGATAGAATACATAAAAAAAGAAAATAGGAAATCTTTCTTTATATTTAAGTCCAAAGGTCTTAGGAATCATTTCTCCAAAAATTACAATAAAGAAGGTTGATATACCTGTAGAAATAGAGATACCAAAATTTTGAGTATAACTTAGCATCATCTTTGTTACTATAGAAGCAATAAGAATATTAGCAATATTATTAGCAATTAAAATAGTAGCCAATAATTCTTGAGCATTTTCAAGCAAATTAAGAAGTTTTTCTGCTTTTTTATTCCCCTCAACAGCCCAATGATGAAGTTTAATTTTTGTAGAAGAAACTAAAGAGGTTTCTAAAGCAGATAAAAAAGCTGAAAGAGAGAGAAGAATTAAAAGGAGAACAAAATTCAGATACTTCACACCCCTCTAAATAATATTTTTAAAAAAGAAATTACATGAGGAAGAAATATTAATATTCCTGAGATAGCAGCTAAAAAAGCTAAAATAAAAACTGCAGAAGCACATAAATCTTTTATAATTTTTATAGAAGGAGAAAAATCCTCGTTATAAGAATCTAAAGCTTTCTCAATAGCAGTATTAAAAAATTCTGCACTTATTACTACGCCCGTCCATAATAATATTAATAAAAATTCTATATTTGAAATATCAAATACTATACCTAAAATTATAGCTATTATTCCTATAAAGATTTGTATCCTTATATTTCTTTCGTATTTTAACCCCCAAAGTATTCCCAAAATGGAAAATTTCAAACTCTCATTAAAACTTCTTGTTTTCATACTTATACCCAATATTTTAATGAATTTTGAGTCTCCTTCTCCATTTCTTCCTTTTCCCATGGATGTTTATGATCATAACCCAAGATATGTAATATACCATGTAAGGAAAGAAAAACTATCTCATCTAATAAAGATTTATTATTCTCTATACTCTGCTTCTTGGCAGTGGGTATAGAGATGTATATCTCACCAATAATCCTATTCTTTGGATCCTTTCCCAAATTAAAAGATAGCACATCAGTAGGTTTATCTTTATTTCTATATTTTTTATTCAATTCTCTTATTTTTTCATCATCCACAAAAACTATAGATATATCATAATTTATTGGAGCAAATCCTTTTTTCTTTAAAATTTCTTTTAAATATTTTTTTAACTTTTCACTATCCTTTTTATTTAATCCCTCTTGAAAACTAAAAATCTCTAAACTCACCCTTCTCCTTCTCCCATCTGTCGTAAGCTACAACTATTTTTTTTACTAAATCATGTCTTACTATATCTTCTTCATTAAGCTCTACAAATCCTATTTCATCAATATTTTTTAATATTTTCCATGCATGAAGAAGTCCTGACTTTTGATTTTTTTCTAAATCAATCTGAGTTATATCCCCTGTTATAACCATTTTACTTCCAGAACCAAATCTCGTAAGAAACATCTTCATCTGTAAAGGAGTGGTATTTTGGGCCTCATCCAGTAGTACAAAGGCATTTTTAAAGGTCCTTCCTCTCATGTATGCAAGAGGAACAACCTCTAACATTTTTTTCTCTAAAAGTCTTTCTAATCTCTCATATCCCAAAAACTCCTCAAGAAAATCATATAGGGGCTTCAGATATGGATTAACTTTTTGCTGTAAATCTCCCGGCAAAAATCCTAATCTCTCTCCAGCCTCAACAACAGGTCTTGTTAAGATTATTTTTTTGACTCTTTCTTCTTTTAAGTAAATCAGTCCTGCCACAATTGCTAAATAACTTTTACCTGTTCCTGCTGGTCCTATAGCAAAAACAATATCTTTTTTTTCTAACTCTTCAATATATTTTCTCTGTCCAGGAGAAGAGACTCTTATTAATTTTTTTTCTAATACTAAGATCTTACTACTTGCTTTACTTTCAAGCCTTGAATTATCATTTATATATTCTGTTATATAGTTTACAATTTTATTAACCCATTCTGTAGAACCCTGTATTACTACTTTATCTTCTTCCCAAAATATATCTATTTTATATTCATTTTGCCAATACTTTACTTCTTCTATTAATCTCTTTCCTTTCTCTATAATCAAAAAAGCCTTTGGTAAAATAATTTCAGTTCTTGTTAGAGGTTGTTCCATATTCTATTTAAACACTATCTCTTCCTTTTTGCTTGAGCTCTTTTTCTATTTCTCTTCTCACTGGGCTTTTCATAGTATTCATGCCTACGAATATCTGCCAAAATACCATCTTCCTGAAGTTTTTTCTTAAACCTCTTTAGTGCACTGTCCAAACTTTCATCTTTTCCTACTTTTACTTCTGTCACAATTTTCCCTCCTTTCTTATCTTATAATATAATTAACTATTTATATATAGAATATCCCTTATCTTTTCTCCAAAAACCCTTTCTTCATGAACCTCTTTTATACGAATCTTTACAAAATCTCCTTTATTCACCGAAGAATCATGAAAAACCACTTTTAAATAATTATCTGTCAATCCCTCTGCAAAACCATTTTCATTCTCTTCCACCAAAACTTCCATTTCTTTTCCTAAAAATCCTCCTGCATATTTTTCCCACAAATCCTTGCTCAGAGAGATTAATGTTTTCTTCCTTTCCTCCACTAAGGAAGGAGGAAGAAGGGTTAATTCTTCAGCTTGGGTTCCAGGTCTTGGAGAAAAGGGAAATACATGGAGCTTCATAAATCCTACTTTTTTTATAAAAGTAACAGTGTTTTGAAAATTAATATCCTTCTCCTCAGGATAACCCACAATAATATCAGTAGCAATAGCTATATAGGGGACTTTTTTTCTTAGTTCTTGAATTATTTCATAGTAATAAGAAGTATCGTACCTTCTCTTCATCTTCCTTAGTATTTCATCATCACCACTCTGAAGAGGGATGTGCCAGTGTTTACATATTTTCTCTTCACCTGATAATTCTATTAAAGATGGGGTAATGTCCATCGGCTCTATAGAACTTAAACGAATCCTTTTTATCTCGGGATATTGAATAATCTTCTGAAGAAGCTTAGAAAGAGCATCTTTATCTTGAAAATCATGCCCGTAGGCTCCTAATCTTACTCCAGTAAGAACAATTTCTTTATATCCTAAACTTATAAGGTTTTCTATCTCTTGTATAACTAAATCTTGAGGTTTACTCCTTTCTCTTCCCCTTAAGTACGGAACAATACAATAAGTACAAAACTGATTACATCCATCTTGAATCTTTACTAAAGCCCGAGTTCTTTCTTGAGGTAAGGAAGGAATAAAAGATAATTCATTACCATTAAAAAATTCCCATTTTTCTTTATTATCTAAAAGGATATCCACATCAAGGGTAGAGGAATTCTTCTTAGTTCTTTCAGGATAACATCCTGCAAGAATTATTTTTGAATTTGGAAATTTATTTCTCAAGAACTTTATAAGACGTCTTGCTTTTCTTTCTGCTATATGGGTAACAGCACAACTATTGATAAATATGTAATCAGCTTCTTCTCCAAAGGATTCTACTTTCCATCCTTCTTTTTGAGCTAAACTTTTTATTTTTTCTGTCTCATACTGATTAATCTTACATCCAAAAGTAAAGAAACTTATACTTTTTATATTCAAGGATTTATCCTAAACCTAAACCTCCCTTCTCATATAAAACCAGAGAAAGAGCAACAATAGCTGCTGTCTCAACCTTTAATATTCTTGGTCCCATGTTAAAAAATATACCACCATATTTTTTCAGAATTTTAATTTCCTCTTCTGAAAAACTTCCTTCAGGTCCTATAAATAAATATATTTTTCCCTTTATACCATCAATAACTTTTTTCAAACTTACTTCAGAATTTTCCCAGGCCACCAGAATATTACCTTCTTCTCTTATAAAATCTAAACAATCTTTCAATTTTTGAATTTGATACAAATCAGGAATTTTTTTTCTCCCACTCTGTTTTACTGCTTCATTAATAATTTTTCTCCATCTTCCATATTTTTTTTCTAATTGTTCCTTTTTTAAGTTTACAATACTTCTTTCAGTTTGTAAAGGAAAAAAGCCGCTAACTCCTAATTCTGTAGCTTTCTCAAGAATCCATTCCCATTTATCAAGTTTTGGTAAGCTTTGACATAAATATAACTCAAACTTTATTTCAGGATCCCTTTTCTCCCTTGAAATTATTTCAAAAATTACTTGATCCTTTTTAATTTCAATTATTTTTGATAAATATAAATTTTCATCTGAGCCTTTTAAAACTATCTCTTCTCCCTTTTTATATCTTAAAACCTTTATTAAATGAAAAATTTCTTCTGGGTTTTTTAATATCAAAATTTTGGGGGGTAAAAATTCATCCGCAAAAAAAATAGGAGTCATTCAATTATTTTTCAAAAATCTCATTCAATTTTTCTGACAAAACTTTACCTATTAATTCTACAAAAGTTAACATTCTTTCATATTTCATTCTCTTGGGACCAATCATTCCTAAGGCTCCAACAATACTATCTTTAAGAGAATAAACCGTAGTGATAATGCTACAATCATCTAATTCTGAGATTCCAATTTCATTTCCAATAAGTATTGTCAATCCATGATTTAAAAAAGCAGAAAACAGTAAAGATGCTAAAGTTTTCTCTTCTTCTAGAACACTTAATAGATCTTTAACCTTATTTATATCCTGAAATTCTAAGTGCTTCAATATTCGAGATACACCTGCGATAAACATTTCTCCTTCCTTTTCAAGAACTTCCCATAATAATTGTTCTAAGCCCTGATAAATTTCTAAAGGAATATTCTTAAGTACCTTTTTTTGTAGTAATAACCAATAAACTTCTTGAAGCTTCTTATTTGCAAAAGTCTTGTTAAGTTTTGCTTTGATAGAATAAAGCTCAAATTCTTGCACTGAATATGAAAGTTTTATAATTCTCTCTTTAACTACTCCAGTCGATGTAGTCATTATTAAAGAAATTACACTCTCTTTCAACTCAACGAGCTCTATTGATTTAATAAAAGCAGAATTTAATTGAGGAAAGAGAACTACTCCTATGAAGGAAGTTCTCTGTGATAGAACTTCTGCTACTTGTTGCAATAAGTTCTCCCAGCTAAGAGGATAACTAAAGAAATAGTTTATATATTCAATATCTTCTTGGGGTAAGGGATCTAAGTCCATAAGAAAATCTACATAAAACCTATATCCTCTATCCGATGGTATTCTTCCTGCAGAAGTATGAGGCTGAATTAAATATCCTGCCTCTTCTAAATCTGTCATTTCATTGCGTATAGTTGCAGGGCTCCAACCTAAATGATACTTTTTTGCTAATACCCTTGAACTTACAGGTTGTGCAGATTCTATATAGTCTTTAACAATTATCCTTAATATTTTCTGTTTTCTTTCGTCTAACATTTTTAACACTCCTTATTAATGACTGCTAAACCGTTAATAGGCTATCATTTATAAATTATTATGTCAAGTTTATTATATTCCAGCTTAGCTCATAAATGCCATATTATTGCTTACTTTTATAAGGAATAGGAATATATTGAACTGAAGGTCTTCCTGTATGGGTTTGGGGATATAAATTCATTAAAGTATAAATTTCAGGAGGTAAACCAGCCTTTACAGGTAGTCCAATTTTTTGTGCTTCCTCTACAGTTATAGGATAATCGTGAGTCCATCTTCCACTTGCTAATATTTCAGCAATTTCCACTGCCTTTTCCTCTGGCATATTGTCCTTTAAAAGCTCCAATACAGATTTTTTTACCTGTTTAATTGCTTTATCAGCTATATCCCCTAAAATTAATGTCCTATCATCTACCTTTTCCACACTTTTTCTCTCAATAGCTTTAAGAATGGAAACAGCAGGATATTCTCCTATTTGGGGATCTACTGGCCCTAAAACTGCATTCTCATCCATAACAATCTCGTCTGCTGCAAGAGCGATAAATGTTCCACCCGACATAGCATAGTGAGGAATAAAAACAGTAACCTTCCCTTTATGTTGATTTAAAGCATGAGCAATTTGTTCTGCAGCTAACACTAAACCGCCTGGAGTATGCAAAACTAAATCTATAGGCATATCATCAGGAGTAAGTCTTATAGCTCTAAGTATTTCTTCTGAATCTTCAATATTTATATACCTTGCAATAGGAATCCCTAAAAAGTTCATTGCCTCTTGACGGTGGATAAGAGTTATCACTCGTGAGCCTCTCTTCTTTTCTAAAGATTGAATAATTCTATACCTTTCTGTCTCAACTATCCTTTGTTTAATTACTGGAGAGATTGCTGAGATCAAGACTATTATCCAAAAAATATCCCAAAAACTCATATTTTATCTCCTCCCTTAAAAATAATAAAAATGATACCTTCGATATTTTCTTAAAAAAGGAGCAATAATAATTCCGAAAAGAAAACCCCCAATATGAGCCCACCAAGCCACCCCACCAGTTATTTCATAAAGACCTAAGGAAATCATACCTGCAAAAAATTGTATCAAAAACCAAAGAATTAGTAAGAAGCTTGCAGGTAAATAGACAAATTCTATAAAAAAGCCTAAAAACAGTAAAGTAAGAACTCGGGCACCTGGAAAATAAATTAAATATGCTCCCAAAACTCCAGCAATAGCACCACTCGCTCCTATAGTTGGAATAAATTTATTATAACTAAAAATTCCTTGAATAATATTGGCAATTATTCCTACGCTTATATAGAAGATCAAGTACCTAAAATGTCCCATACTTCCTTCCACATTATCACCAAAAATCCATAAAAAAAGCATATTTCCTAAAATATGTGCCCAACTACCATGAAGAAATAAAGAGGAGATCAAAGTAAAAATGTTTGACGAAGTAAGATTTAATTCTAAAAATCTCTGAGGGATAAAACCAAACTTCCAAAACATATATTCCCGATAATTCCCTGGTAAGCCTAAGGTCCAGAAAAATAGAATAAAATTAACAATAATTAGGGATAAATTTATTAATGGATATCTTTTTGATGGAATATTATCCTTTAAAGGAATCATGTTTCACCTTTATATTACTGCAATAGCCTCAATTTCTATATTAACTCCCTTGGGAAGTCTTGAAACCTCAACTGTAGACCTTGCAGGAGGATTTTCTGAAAAATAGATTCCATATATCTCATTCATAGAGGAAAAATCATCAAGATTCTTAAGAAATACAGTAGTCTTTACAATGTTATTCAAGGAACAGGATATACTTTCCAATATTCCTTTAATATTTTCTAAAACTCTTTTTGTCTGTTCCTTTATATCCCCCTCTACAATCTCTCCAGTATTAGGATCTATAGGAATTTGTCCAGAGATAAAAATAAAATTTCCCACCTTAATAGCTTGAGAATAAGGACCTATAGCCTTTGGAGCCTTATTTGTAAAGATTACTTCCTTTGTCATTTTATATTTCCCCCCTAATAATTTTTTCTAAAAATATTTTAGCCTTTAAAAAGGCTTGTGATCTATGACTCACTTTGTTTTTTTCTTTCGAGGACAATTCTCCAAAGGTACATTTATATTCAGGATAATAAAATATGGGATCGTATCCAAAACCATTATTTCCCTTAGGTTCCCAATAGATATATCCCTTTATTCTACCCTCAATAAAGATTGGCTCCTTTTTCTTACTTGGAAGAACAACAGCTAAATTACAAACAAATTCAGCAATTCTTTCATCCCAGGGAACATTTTTCATTTTCTCTAATATAATTCTTATCTTTTCTGAAAAGGGAATATCCCCACCGAATCGAGCAGAATACAAACCAGGAGCCCCATCTAAGAATTTAATTTCAAGACCTGAATCTTCCCCCACCGAAGGAAGATTTGTTTTTTCACAAACAAATAGAGCTTTTATATAAGCATTCTCTTTATAATCCTTACCCTTTTCCTCTGGAAAATGGAATATGGAAAATTCTTGGGGTAAAGAAAAATAATCCTTTAAATCGAAAAGGATTTCTTCTATTTCTTTTATTTTATTTTCGTTCAAAGTGGCTAGTATAATTTTTTTCATTATAACCTAAAACCTTCTTTTGTATTTCAATAATTTGAGATATTCCTTTTTGAGCTAATTTTAAGATTTTTTGAAGTTGTTCCATAGTAAAAGGGACTTTTTCAGCAGTACCTTGAATTTCTATAATTTTAAAACTTTCAGTCATCACCACATTAAAATCTACCTCTGCCCTCATATCTTCTTGAGCATTAAGATCTAAGATGATTTCTCCATCAACAATCCCCACAGAGACAGCAGCCAGAAACTCCTTTATAGGAATTTCCTTTATGATTCCTTCTTTTTTTAATTTATTAAAGGCGTCTACTAACGCCACAAAGGCCCCAGAAATTGCTGCAGTTCTTGTTCCTCCATCTGCCTGGATCACATCTGCATCAATCCACATTGTTCTCTCCCCAAGCTTTGTTAAATCCACTACTGCTCTTAAAGCCCTACCTATAAGCCTTTGAATCTCTTGAGATCTCCCATTAAGTACTCCTTTAGTTATATCCCTTATTCTTCTTTCGGGAGTTGATCCTGGAAGCATTCCATACTCTGCGGTAAGCCATCCTTGGTTTGTTCCCTTTAAGAAAGGAGGGACCTTATCTTCCAATGATATAGAGCATATAACCTTTGTTTCTCCCATTTCTATTAATACAGAACCCAAAGGATATTTAAGATAATTTCTTATAATCTTAATAGATCTTAAATCTTCATTTATTCTCTTATCTATCCTGACCATAATTATTTCCTTTCTTACTCAACTTTTTAAGTATTTTATTATACTCTTCTCTACTTACAAAACCAACCAGTAAATAGCAATTTTCATGAGGAGAATATATATACTCTGGAAACAGATAAAACTCCTTAATTTCTTCGGTATTTCTTACATGGAGTCTTGGCCCCGTACATCTAATAATTTTCTCTCCAATTTTAATATGTTGATAATCGTAATAAGAAACAAATAAAATTTTTTTTAAATATTTCCTCACTTCCTCCTCAATAAGGGAAATATCTAATACGGGTTTTTCTTTTAAAGAAATTACAAATCCATGTTTAATATCGCTATGAGCCTCTATTAATCTTGAATATCCATATTCTTCTAAAACTAATCCAGTTAAGTCTTCTGCAGTATGAGCTTGTAAACGATAAGGCAAAGAATTAAAAACAATTTCCACAAGCTCTTGGGGTTCTGGCCCAAATATATTGGGACGAACAATTATAACCTCCTCTCCTATCCCAATCAAAATATCCGCATTTCTTTTTAAATAGGGATAAATCACCTCAAAATGCTCCACCACAACTTTTTTCCCCTTATCCAAAGCTTTTAGAATTGCCTCTGCTAAAAGATAAATAGGGGTAAAAGCCATTTCAAATCTTATATCTACATGATATATAAACTCATAAAAAGCATCCCTTTCATAATCTTCTAATAAAGGTAAAGGTCTTCTATAAACACCCTCATCATCATTAGTTAAATTTAAACCAGGAAAAATGCCTCTTATAAGTAAGGATTTTCCAGAACCACTATCTCCGATTATACCAATTAGTTTATCAAAGGGAGAAAGAAAATTATGTGAAATGATATTTCCTAAGAAAATTAATCTTGATTCACCCCTCGGTGCGTAATATATAGCTTTATTCAAAAGAACCTTCTCAGTTATCATTTGTTAAAGAAATCTTCTCCGTAGGAATCTATAGCCACCATTACAGGAAATCTGTAAAGCTCAAGATAATATATGGCTTCAGGGCCTAAATCTTCGTAGGCTACTAATTTCATATTTTTAATCTTCTCTGAAAAATAAGCCCCTGCCCCTCCAATTGTTACAAAATAAATTCCTTTAAATTTTTTTATTGCCTCTCTCACTTCCATGCCCCTTTTCCCTTTTCCTATAAATCCTTTAACTCCAAAAGAAAGAAGTCTTGGGGTAAAAGGATCCATTCTTTTACTAGTTGTAGGTCCGCAAGAACCTATAATTTTTCCGGGAGGTGTAGGAGTTGGTCCCATATAATAAATAGTACTCCCCATTAAATTTATTGGGAGTTTTTCTCCCTTTTCCAAAGCCTCAAAAATTCTCTTATGGGCTGAGTCTCTCGCAGAATAACAAGGACCACTTAGTTCTATCCATTCTCCTACCTTTAATCTTAAAATATCATCTTCCTCTAACGGTAATCTTATTTTCTTCATATCTCAATTTCCTTAAATCTTACTGCACAACATTGAAGATTGATAGCCAAAGGTAATCCTGCAATATGGGTAGGATAATCCTCGATATGTACATCTAATGCAGTAGTTCTTCCACCTAATCCAGCGGGTCCAATATCTAGAGAATTGACCTTATAAAGAATCTCTTCCTCCAATTTCCTTAAATGGGGCTTTTTATTTCTTTCATAAAGATCTCTGAATACAGCCCTTTTTGAGAGATAAATAGCTTTTTCCATTGTTCCTCCAATTCCTAATCCAATAATTAAAGGAGGACAAGCGTTAGGTCCAAATTCTTTAACATGGCTTATAACTTCTTCGATTATCTCTTTTTTTCCTAAAGTAGGATTTAACATTTTAACTGTACTTGCATTTTCACTTCCAAATCCCTTTATCATAACCGATATCTTAAGTTTATCTCCTGGTATAATTTCCCAATGAGTTATAGGAGGAGTATTATCATTGGTATTTTCTCTTAAAAGAGGATCTTTAACTACAGAACTTCTAAGAAAATTTTCTAAATAAGCCTCTCTTACTGCTTTATTTAAATACTCTTCTATAGGACCTTTAATACAAACCTCTTCACCTTTTTCTAAAAATATTATTATCATACCACAATCTTGACATATGGGAATTCTTTTTTCTCTTGCTATTTCTGCATTCTTAATTAAAACATCTAAGACAATTTTTGCATTTGGATTTTCTTCCTGTTCCTTCGCCCTTTTTAGAGCGTTAAGAATACTTAGGGGTAGATCAAAGTTTGCATCCTCTATGAGTTTTTTAACTAATTTGTATATCTCTTTTCCTTCAACAATCCTCATTTATTTCCACCTCTAAAAGGGGAGCATGTTGTTGAGCTCCATAAACATCAGTATCTCCAAAATCTCCTGAGGAAATAAATCTTTTTATATTTGCCTTTACTGCAAATACCGGATCAAAATAAATAACAGACAAAACATCTTCAATATTTATATTATAAATTTTTGCCCACCATTCTTTAGAAAAATAGTTTTTTCTCTTAAGTTTATAATATATATCCCCCTCATTAAAAATGATATCAATAGTTATTATAAAGGGCCCACTATTTTTTGTCCTTATAATCTTTGCTAAATCAATAAGTCTCATAACTATATTTTAAGAATTTTTATGGGAAATTCCAATTCCTCATTAATAAGATGATAAATACTAAATCTATATACCTCTCCCCAAATACTTTCTGCTGGAGAAAAGGGAAACGCTAAATTCCCTGCAGTAGAGACCCTACCTTCGTAACCAAAATGGAGTAAAGTGGATCTTAAAAATCCTAATATAGCCTTAGTTATTTTTATCTCTTTACTTAAAACCTCTATTATTAATCCCAGTTCGTGAGAAGTCTTTTTCTCTTTTTCCCAAGGACCCATTACTCCATTCTTACCATATAAATGAAAGTTTATTTTATATTGTCCTAAAAAATCTGGAAAATTCTCTTCGATAATCTTATATTGAGCCTTTAATATATCATCAATCTTAGAAGTCATAATAGGATCTCTTATACCTGCCACACAAACCCCTCTATAGCCCAAAAATTCTGCTCCCTCAATCTTTATCCACTTTTTAGAGCATGGAATAAATTTTGATCCTTTAACTATTACTGTTGTTTTATCCTTTTGAAAGAATTGGGTTTCTTCTAAATTAATTATTCCATCAGGGCCATGCAAATGATAGGGATCACTTTTTTCATACAAAGTGTGAGATGCCACAGATGTGACAGTACATTTTCTTTTCTCGCTTAAAGGAAAAACCTCGAAATGATCCTCATATATTAATCCCATTAAACCATCTCTTCCACTTCCAGGTTCACAAGCTATAGCTCCACATTCTAAGATTTTTCCAAGATGAAAAGAAAGGCCTTTATTATATCCTTTTATCAATGGTAAAGCAGAAAAGGGATTGGGATCATAACTTCTTCCCGCTATAATAATAGAGATATTTTCCCTTAAAGCAGAAATAAAAGGCTCAACTCCTATTTGAGCAACTATATTAGTTGAACTTAATATATCCTCCTCTTTTAATTCATGGGATCCTTCTAAACTTTTAACTTTTTCCTTTTTTAGTGCATTTAATACTTTTTCCTTTGGGATATCAGAGAAAATGATACCTATATTAAAATGGATTCTTCTTTCTCTACATATTTCTTTGATAAGATTAAAGGTCCATTGGACAGAATCCTTTGTCCCGCAACCCCCAGCACTTCCAATAATTAATGGAATATCTTCCTTTTTTGCCATTTCTATAAGTAATGATAAATCCCTTTTTGTTGCTTCCTCTTCTACAAAAGAAATTCCCTTTCCCAAATAATATGGACCTGGATCTGTGGAACCTGCATCTACCGCAATCACATCAGGCTTTAATTCTAAAGCCCTTTTATGACTTTCTAAAGGAAAACCATATCCTAAAATAGCAGTTGGGGAATATATTTTTAACATTTCTAATATCCCTTTGCCTTTAAAATATTTAAAGTTCTTTGTATTTCGTTATAAACAATCATTAACCCTTCATCTACGCCCATCCCGGGCTTTGCTAAGATCTGATCTGCTTGAGTTGACAAGGCAATATGAACAGAAACTTGTGCAGATTTATCGGTTTCGTTACATGTACCTCCCACATATGCTCCTATATTTTTATTTTTACATAATAATACTGCCTCTATGGATTTATGAATACTTCCTAAAACAGGTGTTTTAATCTGGATCATATCTACCGCCTCCGCATTAATAAATTCTTTGATATCTTCTAAACTATTACACCATTCATCTGCTACAATCTCTACACTTATTCCCTTTTCTTTTAGATTCCTTCTTAATTTTCTTAAATAGTCTATTTGCTCATCTTTACTTTCCAAATCTACGGGTCCCTCAATTTTTAATTTATAAGGAGAAACAATTTTTTCTAGTTTAGCAAAATACTCTGTTATCTCTTCTAAATTATAATGAAAGGCTAGCCCAATTGTTCCATAAACATCAATATGAAAAATAGGTCTATAATTTTCATCTCCTAAGATTTTTACTCTATCTTTCAACCAACCTAAATATTCTATTAATTTTTCTCCCCTCCACCCCAATTTTGTTTCCACATTATTTATTAGTGCATGAGGTAATATGTCAGCTCTCTTTATTATCATTTTATCTACATTGATATACCTATCATCCCCAGATTGACAAAATATAGGAACTGGCTTTGTAATAATTGGAAGATAATACTCCTCAGCAATGATTTCCATCATAGTCTTCCCCTTGAATTTTGCAAAGGCATCAAGTATCGCTTGGGTTATTCCATATTTTAAAGCTGAATGTAAATTTTTCCCATTTTCCTCCCAGTTCTCAATGATCTCAGCTAATTCTCTAAAACTTTTCCACTCCTTCTCTAAAAGAAAGGGAAATATTTTTTTATCTAAAATTTCTAAAAAATCCTTTGCCCTAAATAATGGTTCCCTTCCTCCTGCTCCGGAATATTGAATAGCAGAACAATCTCCATAAGCTATACATCCATCTTCTAAGATAAAAATTATGGATAAACTCTCTCCCTTCTGTCTTACTGATTCATAACCAGGAGTCAACGGAATACCTCTATATGCAAAGCCATCTTCCTTTGCACCAGCTTTAATAGCCCTTTGATCATCAAAATAAAATCCTGATAGACCGATAGAGTACAAGAGAGATTTTATTTTCACTTTTTTCCCTCCATCTTTGGTCTTCCAATAAGCCTTCCTTTACTTATTGCATAGATATCATCAAGAACCATTTGAAAAGTCACAAGCCTTTTCTCAAATTTTGCCCGTTCCTCAATTTTCTCTCTATGAAAATTCTTTATCTCTGAAGAAATAGGTAAATTTCCAAAGTCAAAAAATCTAATAGCACCATTATTATCTCTTATTGGCATAACTCTTCCATGGACGAGTCTACTGGGAGCAAAGGGGATATCTAAAACTCCAGCAGAGAAACTCCTTATTGTACCTATAACCCAATCTCCTTCCCCTAAGGAATAAACCCTATCTAAAATGCTTTTGACTTCCTCCTCAATAATTTTCTCTTCCTCTTCAACAAGTTTATGATCTATAAAATATTGATTTTCTAACATTTGAAGGGCTTGCTTTGTGTTTCTCAATGCTTGAGCATTTGCCTCCTTTGTAGGTATTCCAATAGCCTCCTGAGGGGTTTTAACTATGATTTTTGACACAGAACCTAAGAATGCTGCAATAGTTCCATAAGTTATTACCGCAAAAGCCCTTGCTTCATCTTCTGGAAATCCTCCCATCCAATGATGTAAAACTGTAGTAAGATGTATATTTCTATATCCAAACTCTTCAAGATATTTTTTTGTTAACCTTTTCATAACCCTTAATGAAGCTACATCTTGAATAATATTCCCCCCCTCCCCATATCCTACGCTAAAACTTTTTACCCCTTGTTCTGCTGCAAGAAGAGCCTCAATAATCCCTATACTTATTGATATACAGGGAGGAACTAAAGTTCCTGTTAATGGCCCAAAGGATTCTCGATTTATAATTATCCCATTTTCTGCATAGTATCCCACTAAATAATCTACATATTGCCAGTAGAGAAGAGAATTTTCTAAAGGTACATCCTTAGAGTAAGGTATATTATAGGTTATTCCTCCACCCTCAAAGGAGGTAAATCCAGAACATAAAGTTATTTCTGCCAATAGTCTTGCATCTGGAGAGCCATGTCTCACTTCTACAGGAATTCTAACGTTTTCTATAATTTCTCTGCATCCTCTAACTCCATAATTTACCGCAGGAAAACCATTAAGAAGAGATCTTCCTTCTTTTAGACTCTCATCCAATCCAAATTGGGCTTCCTTATACTTATTCTGACGAGTATAACTATCAATAGTAGTAGGTAGAAGGTCTGCCTCATTATCCTGAAGATACTTTAATAATTCAATATGCTCTTTAAGAATTGGGACTCCTGCTCTCGGTTGTAATAATATTTTCCCTTCTTTTTCTCCCTTTTTTAAAACATAATCAAATTGTTTTTCTAAAGGAAGAGATTTCTGATATTCAATCCCTAATTTCAAATCCAAATCTTTTCCCGTATGCCATGTATTTAGTACTTCCTCTCTCATCCTTAACCAAAATTTTTCATCCCATCTCCTATTATTTAAAACCATATAATTTCTAACCTCCTAATAGCTAATTTCTACCACATATTTTTTAATATATTTACTGCCTTCTCTGGAAACATCTCTGAAAGAAGACCTATAGCAAAGAAGATATATTCTTTATCTAAAAATATTTTGGGATTCTTAGGTTTTAATATAAAAGGAGTTTTTTCATCATATAACGCTGATTTCAAAGGAGAAACATTATAAGAATTATAAACCAAGGGTCCTCCTGTTCCTATCAAGTTTTTTACTTCTGTTAAGTCCTTTCCATATTGAAGATAGGTTATACCCATGGGAGTATATAAAGCCTCTAAATAGCCACAATGTCTTTCCACCGCAAGTCTTATTGCATGATAAGAAAGGACGTAATCAAGATAAAAATCCCTTTCATCTATGGGTAAAAAATCAGTATTTTCAGATAAAAGTTTTACTTTTTCTTTATATGAATTTAATTCTCCTAAAAATTCCTTCCATTTTTCTTCTCCCACTGCTTCCCATAGAGATAAAGCACTTACTCTTACCCCTAAATCTCCCTCAACAGTTCTTTTTACATAGGGTTCTGGTAATCCCTTCCATATAACTCCGCTTTGAGTTGGTCTTCCATAAGAAATAGAACATACATCAGTAGTCGCTCCCCCAACATCTACTAAAATAGTTTCTCCAAAAATTTTTGAAAAACCTTCACAGGCTCTAAGAACCGCTAATGGTGTAGGCATTACAATACCATCTATAAGACTTTGGGCTTTTTCCAATCCTTTAGCATAAATTAATTTTGAGATAAAAATTTCTCTAATGTATTTCTGAACAGGATTAATATTTAACCTTCCAAATTCTGGCATCACATTCTCTGCAATCCACACTTCTTTACCTGATTCCTTTAATATTTCTTTTATTTCCTTTGCTATTACTCTATTTCCAGCATAAATTATGGGAGTATCAAGGGAAATCTTCGAAATCTTAGAGGCATTAATTAAAGGATAATATTTATTTCCTCCATCGGTTCCACCAGCTAAAATAATTAAATCAGGTTTTAAACTTTCTATCTCCTTTAAATCTTCATTGGTTAGTTCAAAACTATAAACCTTGATTACTTTTCCTCCAGCTCCTAAAGCAGCTCTCTTTGCAGCTTCTGCTGTTAGATCAGGGACTAATCCAATGGCAATTATCTTTAATCCTCCCTTAGCACTACTACATGCTCTCTTTAATTCAAAATTGTCTAATTCTTTACCTGTCTGTTTATGGATCTCTTCTAAAACAGATTTTAAACCAAGGGTTACATCAATCCCTACTGTTGATGGGGTTTTTGCTTTTCCTATAATTTCCTCTTTATCTAAATCAAAGGCAACAGCTTTTGTAAAGGTACTTCCAAAATCAATAAATATTCCCAGCATCTTTATCCTATATTCAAATCTTCTCTTAAATCTTTAATAACTTCATCAGGCATGGTTTTGGGTGGGTATACCCTATGGAAACCTAATTCTTTAAACTTCTTTTCAACCTCCTCCCAATTTTTCTTTCCAACTCCTAAATTTCCTCCTATATAAAGAAGAATATCTCCTAAACCTACTTCTATTAATTTTTCTTTAAATCCTTGACAGTCTAATTCTGCATGTCCATAAAGAGAGGATACCAATATTGCCCTTGCTCCTGTCTCAAGAGCAGCTTTTATAAAATCCTCTTGGGAAGACAATACTCCTGTATTTACAACATCAAATCCAGCAGATCTTAAGGCATAATCTAAAATTCTAAGACCTACTGCGTGCACATCGGAACCTATTACCCCAAGGACTATGGTTTTTTCACCCATTTATGATTCCTCATCCTTAAGCAAATAATATACTATTTTCGAAAGTTCAAAAAGATTATCTATCTTGATTCTTTCCTCTATAGAATGAGGATTTTCTACAGCAATTCCAAGGTTTAAAGCCTTTAAGCCCCTTTCATTAAAAATATTCGCATCACTTCCTCCCTTTGTGGTTCTAAAAATCAAATTATGATTGAGATTTTCAAAAATAGGGTTAACTCTTTTTATAATTGGATCATCCTCTTCAATGGAATAACCTTTATAAAGATCCTCTTTTCTTAAATTCCATTTTCCATCTTTTATTTCTATCTTTCTCAATTGTTCCTCAAACTTTTCAAAACACAAATTAAGCTTTTTTAAATCTAAACTTCTGAATTCTCCCTCCAAATATACCTCATCGGGCACAATATTTGTTGCTCTTCCTCCCTTTATTATTCCAATATTTCCTGTAGTATCCTCATCAATTTTTCCCCATGGTAAACTTAATATGAACTCACTGGCAAGAAGAATTGCACTTAACCCCTTCTCAGGTTCTGCTCCCGCATGGGAAGCCTTTCCATAAATGTTTAGATAAAATCGAGAATGATAAGGTGCTTTAATAATTACAGATCCCAATTCTCCATCCGAGTCTAATATATATCCTTCTTTCGATTTAATCAAAGAAAAATCTAAATTTTTAGCACCAAGAAGACCTACTTCCTCAGCAACAGTAAATATTAATTCTATATTTCTATTTTTTACTTTATCTTCCAATATTGCTTCTAAAGCTTCTAATATTGAGGCAATGGCAGATTTATTATCTGCTCCCAATATAGTGTTTCCAATACTTTTTAGATATTCTCCCTCTATTTGGGGGATAATATTTTCACAGGGAGTTACCGTATCCATATGGGCACATAAAAATATAGGTTCTCCCTTTCCTTGCAAGTAAGCAATCAAATTCCCAGAGTTACCTCCAATTTTCTTACCTACGTCATCCTCTCTATAAGATAATCCTAATCTCTCAAATTCTTTTTTTAAATAATTGGAAAAATCTCCCTCCTTGAGGGAAGGACTACTAATTTTAACCATTTCCTCAAATCTTTTTATTAATCTCTCCTTTGAAAGCACCTACTTCACTCCTTTCCCAATCAATTTTTTTGACATTCCAATTAACTTTTAACAACTTCTTTAAAATATTCTGAAATTCTAATTCTTTGTCGGTTACAAAAATATCAACTTTTATTTCTTCTATTTTTCCCTTGTCTATTTTAATAACATTTATAATCTCCTGCGATGGATCAATTATTGTAAGATTTGGATAGTTCTTCTTTATAACAGGAAAGATAAAGGGGAGATGAGTACAACCTAATATAATCCCTTCAATATTTTTCTCTAATAAAGGTAGCATACACTTGTGAAGTTCCCTTTCTATAACTTCTCCTTCAATTATTCCTTCTTCGATCTTTTCCAATAAAGGTCCCTCACTGCATGATTCAACAAAAACCTCTATTTTGGGGTCAATCTCCTTTATCATAAGAGGATAAACACCACTTTCTAAGGTTCTTCTTGTAGCTAAAACTCCTACTCTTTTTCCATTGAATTTAGAAAGACCAGACAAAGCAGAATTTACAATACTATAAATAGGAATGGAAAATTTATTCTTTAAATAATCATAAGCAGTGGAGGATGCAGTATTACATGCAATGACAACTTCTTTAACTTCTTCTTTAAGAAAAAAATTTATAATTTCTTCTACCCTTCTTTGAATAAAGTCCACAGGTTTTATACCATAGGGAAAATATTTTGTGTCTGCAAAATAAATAATCTCTGAAATTTTATTTGTTTCAATTAAGCTCTTGAGAACCGTTAATCCACCAACACCAGAATCAAAAATTCCAAATTTTCTCATAGTTCTTCACCTTTCTATATTAATAATTTTTCTATTGCCTCCTTTATTTTTTCTACAAAACTATTTTGAAATTCTTCAGAAGTTATTAAAACCCTTTCCTCATTATTACTCAAGAATCCCATCTCAATAATCACCCCCGGAATAGGGATGCGGGAAAGAATATAAAATTTTCCTTGCCTTAGAGTCCTAACGAAATAGTATTTTGAAAGGACTTCAGAAATAGTTTTAGCTAAAGGAAAAGAAAAATCTGTTGCATAAAAGATTTCTATTCCCTTAACTTCTGGAGAAAGGGCTGCATTAGCATGGATACTAAAAAAAATGGCATTCTCTATAAAATTATTATTCTGCAAGTAATTTTTAACAAAATTTACTCTATCATCTAAACTTAAAATCTCATCCTTCTCCCTAAGAAGGATAACGTTATAACCACTTTCTCTTAAAACCTTTGAAAGCTTAAGGGAAACTTGAAGATTTAAATCCTTCTCAAAGATGTTTGAATATATTGCCCCAGGATCATTTCCACCATGTCCAGGATCGATAATAACTAAAATATTTTTCCTTTTCTCTTCATTAGGCTTTTCTTTATCTATAATATGGAAATCTATTTTTAAAGTATTTGTAAAGACCTCTTCATAAGAAATAGAAGAAGTATACAAATCAAAGACAACCCTTAATACCTTTGGATTTAAACTGAGAAAACCAAATCTTATCTTTTCTACAGGATTTTCATTTACTAGAATAGTATTAGTATTGGATACTGTAGTATTCAGAAAATCAAAAAAAATCCTTTCAGGATCTCTAAGGATTCCCTTCGTATAAGTAAAGGGTAAATTAAAAACCAGATTAAAAGAAAGTTTTTTTTCGTTTTTTATAAATTTTATATCTACAAGCTCATTTCCAGAATTTTTCTCGGCCTTTTCTTCTTTAGAAAAATTTAGAGTAATTTGTCCTTTATCTAATGTTACTTTAGGTTCTAAAAAATCCTTTGAAAATTCTAAAACTATTCTTACCACATAAGGCTCAGTAGAATTTTGAGAGTACCTAACAGTCTTTATTCCTGAAATTTTAGGGAAAATTTCTCCTCTCTCTATTAGTACGCAGTTATATATATCAAAAACTAATCTATCGGGTTCCTTAAGTTTAAAACTCTTAAATTCTATCATGTCTTCGGATTTTATTTTAAAATATATTTTTTCTTCTATCCAATTAATTTCTTCAAGAATTTGAAGTATATAGATATTTTTTCCTTTTATAATTACCCTATAACCCAACAAAGAGAAGAAAGATTTTATGGGAAGGTAGATATCTCCATTTATAGATAAAATATCTTCTAAAAGCTTGAAACTTTTTCTATTAACAACACATTCCCTTTTCCCTATACTTCCTGAAAAGAATTCCTTTGAATCTTTTAAGATAAAAACCCTTTCTTTGTCTATTTTGAAAGAAGAATTTAAGAGGGAAGAAATTAGGATAATAGGAAGATAAGTCTCTTGTCCTTTAAAATAAGGGGTAACTATTATTTTGTCTTTTTCATTGGGAAAATATAAAGAAAAAATTTCTTCTCCATATAAGGAGAAGGTTGATAAAAAATAGAGAAAAATTACTAAAAGTAAAAAATTTTTTTTGAAAATATTTTTATCCTCCAAAGATAAAAATGGTGGAGGCGGCGGGAATCGAACCCGCGTCCAAAGAGTAGAAGCCAAAAACCTCTACAGGTTTAGCGGAAGTTTTAATTTTTCGGAATCTATAGGCTCCCTTCCGCAGGATTCTATAGATTCCTATCCCATCTCCTTTCCCCCTCTCTTATGGGAGTCGAGAGGAGTAGCTAGCTTATCTTCCGCCCTTCTTAACCCTGCCAGCCCAGGTTAAGAGGACGTAGCTGCTAAATTAAGCAGCTAATGCTAAATTTGTATTGGCAGTTCTTTTTTGCCGCTGTTTTATGAGGTGACGGCACCTCAACCTGCAGTTTTTGACCCCCAAACTCCTCGTCGAAACCATTCGCCCCCTTAATATTTTATTTTATACGCTCTTTCCAATTCTCTTCTTTCTGCTTTCTCAGCTAAATCTCTTCTCTTATCATATAACCTTTTACCCTTTGCCAATCCTAATTCGACCTTTGCCCATCCTCTTTCATTAAAATATATAGAAAGAGGTATTAATGTCAAGCCCTTTTCCTTAACTTTTCCTATCAAATGGATTATTTCATCCTTATGTAATAATAATTTTCTTGGTCTTTTGGGATTATGATTGTATATATTTCCCTTTTCATAAGGACTTATATGAAGATCAAATAACCATAATTCTCCCCTCTCTATATCTGCATAACTATCCACTATACTCACTTTACCCTCACGTAGAGACTTAACTTCTGTACCGGTAAGGGCAATTCCTGCTTCGTAGGTTTCTAATATAAAATAATCATGCTTTGCTTTTCTATTAACTACTATATATTTTTTACTCTTTTCCATAATCTAATTATATCACAGGATCAATCGGGATATCCATTGGGATACCTTTCCAACCATTTCCAGTGAGATTCAATGATTTCTTCTAAATTAGTGTATTTAGGATTCCATCCTAATTCTTTTTTAATCTTTTCTGAACTTGCTATTAAAACTGCAGGATCTCCAGATCTTCTTTCCCCTTCCTTAACAGGAATTTTCCCTCCCACAACTTTTTCTGATGATTTTATTACCTCTCTAACAGAGAATCCTTTAGAATTTCCCAAATTATAAATAGTAGATTCCCTTCCTGATAATAAAGCTTCCAATGCCAATATATGGGCAGAACTCAGATCTGATATGTGAATATAGTCTCGGATACATGTCCCATCAGGAGTGGGATAATCAGTACCATAAATTTCTACATGACTCCTTTGGCCAAGAGCAGTTTTTAAAATTATTGGAATAAGATGAGTTTCAGGATTATGATCCTCTCCTAATTCACCCTCAGGATCACATCCTGCAGCATTAAAATATCTTAAAGAAATATATCTAATATCAAAAATCTTATCATACCATTCCAGAATCTTCTCAAACATAAGCTTAGAAGAACCATACACATTTGTAGGATTTGTGGGATGATCTTCTGGGATAGGAATAATTTGAGGTTCTCCATATACTGCAGCGGTGGAGGAAAATATAAAAAATTTAACATTATATTTAACCATACATTCTAATAAATTCAATCCGCCTAATATATTATTTTTAAAATACTTACCTGGATTTACCATAGACTCCCCTACAAGACTTGATGCAGCAAAATGTAAAATTCCTTTAATTTTAAAATTCTCAAATATTTTCTCCAAGGATTCTTTATTCTTTAAATCTATCTTATAGAAATTTTGTGATTTTACTGCAGATCTATGACCTTTTTCCAAATTATCCACCACAACTACATCGTAACCCTTCCTAACTAAATCTTTAACCACGTGACTTCCAATATATCCAGCTCCACCTGTTACTAATAGTTTTTCCATTATGCTTTCTCCATATTTTTTAATTCTTCTCTAAATTTTTCCCAGAAATCTAAGAAAAATACTAAAAAGATTCCCAAAAATATGCTACTTACCCCTGCTATAAGGACATTTAAAGTGGTTAAAGGCTTACTCTTTTTCACAGGAGGAACAGCATAATCTACCACTTGAGTGGTTATATTCTCCTTTGCTTCGTTAACCTTAGCCTGTTCATATTGAGATGTTAATAAAGTATAGATTGTTTCCTGAATCTTTACCTCCCTCATTAATCTTCCCAATTCCAGACCTAAGGAAGGTAATTGAGATAATTTCTTTTCGTATTTTTTGATAACACCATCTAAGGCCTTTATTTTTGCTTCATTAAATACTAAGTCCAATTGAAGTGAAAAAAGCTTATCTAAGGAATAATTTCCAATAGCTTTAGATATTCTTTCAATTTCATCTCTCATTACCTTTTTTGTCATATCTACAGTAGCTTTTGCAGCTACAACCTTTGGGTGTTCAGGCCCATACTCTAAGGAAAGTAAAGCCAAATCAATCTCTTGAGAAATAAGTCTTTCTCTCCACTCATTTAAAGAGGATGTATAGGTTAAGGATGTTATAGCCAATATATCCTTTTTTTGAAGATTTGTCTGTTCCATTAACATATTCTGAAGATCATCAAGATTTCTCTTAACAAGCTTTACAGAAATTTCACAAGATTCTCTCTGAGCGTATAAATCAGCCAAATTATCAACCAGTACCTTTGCCTCACTCTCCACATCAATTAATAAATGTTTTTCTTGAAAGTCTTTTAACTTCTCCTCTGCAATCTTAAGGTCTCTTTCTACCCTCTTTAATTGCTCTTCAATAAACATTCTTTCCCTTTTTGCAGAACTTATATTTAATAAACCTATGGTTCTTTCTAAAGCCTCTATATAAGTATTTGCAATATCTGCTGAAAGTTTTGGATCCTTTGATTCCACATTTATAGTTATAGTATTTTCCTTTTCATTTAAGTTTATTCTAACTATTTTTCTTAAAGCCTCTATCTTTTCTTCCCTTAATTTTTCTTCAAAATAATTATCAAGTTTTAATTTATCAAAAACATATTCTGAAGCAGTTCTACTTTTTAAAATTGCCACATAATCTGCTCCAAGGGTAATTCCCCCAAAAAACCCAATATTTACTGGTAAAGTCGATAGCAAGCTACTTAAAGCTGATGTTCTCTTTTCGGAGGGAAGAAGTATTACAGATGATGCAGAATATATCTTTGGTGATAGAAGACTGTAAACAAGAGCAAAAACTATTGATATTATAAAAAGTACTATTATTAAGTTTTTTCTTTTCCAAATTATATGAAATAATTCTACTAAACTTATCTCTTCAGTTTTTATATCTTCTTTCATATTCTACTCTCCTACCAACCAAGAAGAGGACCTATTGTAGATCTTAATACTCCTATCCCCATCAATATTTGAACAATATCTTGCCACCCCTTAATAAATACCTCTGGAACAAAAATTATATCATTTTCCTTAATTTCTATATCTAAATTACTTCTTCCTTTATTTATAATATCAGAAAGATTTATAGGAATAACCCTTGATTCACCATTCTCCTCTCTTATTACAGCTACCTTACCAAGATCTGCTCTATCCTTTAATCCCCCCGCCAAACTTACATACTCTGTTAATCTCCTTCCCTCTTTATAATCAAAAGCACCTGGCATATTTACTTGTCCTAATACATAAACTAATCTTCTTTGTTCAGCAACATAAATGTTATCTCCATCTTCTAAGATAAAATTATCCTTTTCTTTTCCCTGTAGGACATCGGCAATATTAAAGGTATATATTACCTTTTTCCCATTAATAACCCTTTCTAATTGTCCATTTTCTCTTGCTGCTTTCGGGGTTATCCCCCCAGCTCTTAAAATAAGATCTCTTATCCTATCTCCAGGATTTATTTCATAAACCCCTGGAAATCTTACTTGTCCTAAGATTTTTACCGTCATAGTGATAGGAGGAACATATATTACATCCCCTGGATATATTTTTATCTCCTCTTCCGCTATCTCTCCTAAAATTAATATTCTATAAAGATCTACAATACTTTTATCCTTTGGATCTCCCCTTCTTCTTATTTCAATATTTCTAAAACTTCCATTAGGAAGAATACCTCCTGCACTATTTATGATCTCACTTATTCTTACCCCTTCAATAGCTTGACCCGAGATTAATGCTCCTTCTGGAGTTGTTCCTAATTTTTCTACTAGCAGAACAGGGCCAGGATTTTTTACAAATCCTAATACGTAAACTCTTTTAATATCTAAGAGAATATTAATAGTATCCCCATCTTGTAAATATAAATTTGCTTCTTCCCTTTCTCTTCCATAAAATAATTTGAATAAATCTAAATCAATTCTTTCTCCCGAAACTCTATCCAATGTCCCTCCAAAAATTGAGCCCCTCTCATTAAGACCACCAGCCATATTTAAAACATCTAATA
>FMJZ01003688.1_pt1 | contig 70546 bp, 68 predicted proteins | sample 1987881 | NCBI WGS metagenome assembly FMJZ01 (sample SAMEA4378227, study PRJEB15110) | soil metagenome | biome: soil; feature: Field; material: Soil | place: India | collected 2015-03-11 | depth 0 m
GGGGGAGCAACATGCAAAAGGTATTTCTAAACAATGGTGTTGAGATGCTTATATTGGGCTTTGGTACTTTTCAAATCACAGATCCATCACGATACGAATAGTGTGTTTATGGTGCTATAACTGTCGATTATCGTTTAATCGATACTGCGGCTGCCTAAACCTGAAACTTAGGAGAAGGCTTCTAACGACTCATAAAAGCCCGTTTAGAAGAGAGTCTCCCCCTAGGGCTTCAAAAACATGGTTTTGAGGCACGGAAAGGCTGTATTTTTTAGTTCTCCCGTACCTGCCCATGTTAACAAGTTTAGAAGAGATTATACCTGCCGACTCCAGCTCGTTAAGCAGGGAAGAAAGCCTTCTGTCAGTTAAGGGTTCTAAACCTATATTTGCAACAATGTTCCTGTATTCAGCGTAAATTTCTCCACTGGTATGCTGAGCACTCTGGTCCTTAAGATTTCTCAAAATAGAAACCAGAAGAATTTTACTCTGAATAGGAAGCGTTTTTATAACCTCGTTAACCTGGTCCCTTTCGATCTTCCTAAGTGCCTCCTGTACACACTCCGGTGTTATCACTGATTTACCGTCCCTCTCCGCCGTCTCGGCTGCTACTCTAAGAAGATCGAGTGCTCTTCTCGCATCCCCATGCTCAGAAGCAGAAAGCGCTGCAATATATTTGATTACCAACGGGTCGCAAACAGTATCAAAAAATGCTTCTTTAGCCCTCTCAGCAAGAATATCGAAAAGCTCGTCTGAAGTGTATGGTTTGAAAACAAGCTCCTCTTCGCTTAAAGCACTTAATATTCTTGGGTCAAGAATCTGTTTGAAAGTTATCTCGTTAGAAATGCCGATGAAGGAAACCCGGTGGGATGAAAAGTTTTCATTAATCCTTGAAAGCTCGTAAAGCAAGTTTTCCCCCTCTTTTTTAACGACCACATCAACCTCATCTAAAGCAATAAGAAGATAAAGATTGTTGCCCTTTATATAATTAACAATTCTTTTAAAAACTTCCGCGGTGGCTAACCCTGTGAAAGGCACGGAAAGCCCTATTTGACGGGATATTGATGCGAGGATCCTGTACTCAGAGCCCTCCATCCTTGAATTAACCATTACGCATCTTATGTTTGCCCTAAACTCAGTAGCTTTCTTAGAAAGAGCATTAAAAACAAATCTTACAACAGCTGTTTTACCTGTTCCCGGTTTGCCATAAACGAACAGGTTGGATGCTTTTTTATGTAGAAGGAGAGGAGCCACTACTTCACCAATATACTTTATCTCATTTTCACGATGGGGAAGATGGACAGGAACATAATCATGTCTTAATGCGTCTCTATTGTGGAAAATGTTACTTTTCAAAAACACATTATTGAATACCTTATTTAGTATTTCAGTGCTTCCTTTCACCGCCTCCATTGGAAAGGTGGAGACTTCTTTTCTAAAGAAAAATGAATTGGAGAATTGTTTAGAGAAAAAAATACAGAAAAATGACAAGATAGCAAACACTCACACCCCTATATTTCGTTTCCACATCTTTTTTAAAAATTTTTCTAATAAAAAATTAAATAAATTATTTTCCACACTGTTTTTAAAGTGGACATGATTAAATAAAAGGTTTTCATTCGTCTTCCTTTAGTAAAAGATAAACTTTCTTTTTAACGTAATACGTAACAGTTTTTCTCCGATCTTTTCTCCAAAAGAAATAAAGGGGTGTAGGCTTTATCTTACTCTTCTTTTCTGTAAATCTCTTTTCTCCTATCTTTTTCCTTCTAACATCCTTTTCTTTCTTATCCTTTTTTCCCTTTCTCTTCTTTTTATCCCTCTTTTTCTGTATATGACTCTTCCCCCTCTATTTCTACTGGAGTAGAAAGATCTTCTCTTTTTTCTGACATTTGTAGACGAAACTCTGTGAATCATCCTGATTTATCTAAAAACACTGCATTTTTAGCTTCTTTATTTCCAGTGGAAAAACTACTTGTTAACACTTATTTGCTAGACTATACTGAAAAGCTAGCTGATCACTGTGATTATCAGAGATAGCAGAAAAAAACTTGAGATCCGTTTTTCGGATGGTTCAGACACACTTGTTTCTCTTAGACTGGAAGGCAGCGGGCTGGACAAATATGCATCCATACTTTCTAAGCTTCTTTCATTGATGTTTTCGCAAGAAACGCTTTACCAAGATGTGGTTTCTTCTCTGTCTTCAGAGAAAGCAGTAAAAAAAGTTGATGACGAACAAGTCTTTGAAGTATTACGCAGGCAGGGGGAAACATTAAACAATATATTGAAAGTCATAAGGGAATTTAGAAATATGGATTTCGCGTCTAGAGATATTAAGAACAGGTATGAAGAAAGAATCGGCAAACCCATCCAACTGAGTACAGTTGCCACCTATCTCATGAGGCTACATGACAAGGGGCTCCTGATGAGAAGGAAAAGAGGGAGGGAATACATTTATCAGGCTGCAGCCATTCTTCTAAAAAATCAGTAACACATGTTACTCTTCAGCAAGCCTGTAGCAAAAAGTTTTCCCCTTTCTTTCTCTTATTAATATTCCCTTCTCAACAAGCCGTTTTAACATTCTGCTGATATGTTCCTTTGATCTTCCAATGTGTACATAACATTCACTCACAGTAAGCGTTCCTTTTTTCTTAAGTTCATCTATGAGTTTTTCCTCTGTCTCTGTAAGATATTCTTCTTTCGAGAGTTCTTTCTTTCTAACTGTCTCTAAAGGTCTGTCTGCTTTTATCTGCCTTACTTCTTCTTTTGGTAACTCAAGGTCTTTTAAGTAAGTGATTATCTTATATACTGCTTCCGTTAAGAGTCTCGCTCCCTTTTCTACTTTTTCTAATTTTTCAATCGTCTCGTCGAGTCTTCTTTCCAAGATTTCGCTTCTCTCCTTCAACTCCGAAAGTCTTTCCTCGATTTCCTTTTCTCTTCTTCCTCTCCCGAGTAGCGGTGTCATTTATTTTTGATGCTAGACTGATGCTATTATATTTTTACTTTTCATCAGGACGTCAATCTTGGTTATTATGCCCTCTAATCGCCCGTTTCTAGTTACTAAAACCGCATTATGTCCTTTCAAAAGATAGTCTATAACGTCTGCTATACTTGCATCCGGTTCTACCATGGGGTATACTGAGGAAATGGCTTCTACTACTTTTTTCTGGTAAAATTTCTCAACATCTTTCTCCTTGGAAAAGGCTTTCAAGAGCTCCAATTCCTCCACTGCTCCAATTGGAGCCCCATTCCTTAATACAGGTAGCTGTGATATACCGTATCTGCGCATTAGCTTCACGGCTTTTTCAATAGTATCATCATGATTTACAACGATGACGTCACGTACAGCTATGTCTATGGCTTTTGTCCCCTTCTGCTGTTCTTCCTCTATTAATGCCTCAACTATCTTTCGTAGTGTGGAAAGACGTGGGTCTATCTGTTGTTTCTCGATTCTTGCTATCAATGCTTGACTTACTTTCGCTTTTTTAGCTAGTAAACTCTGGGTTACCCCCCTTCTTTTCCTCTCTTTCCGTATCTCTTCTCCAGGCCGCTTTAGAAGATTAAGGAGATCCATTGCTTGTCTACCTTGAGACAGGCAAGGTATTTTTACTTTGCTCTTTTTCTAATGTCGATAGTGGCTTTAAGTTTTTCTAAAAGTGTCTTAATCAAAGTCTCATCTTGACCTTTGATTTGCATCATTATGCTTGTGATCTGCATTATTGCGCTAAAATGTTCGGCATCCATCAGGCCTATATATGACATTAAAATTAATGTAATTATTGATTTTCTAACATTTTCCTTGGCTTGGCTTAAAATCCTGAAAAAAGCCCCCTTAGGAATTTTTTTACCGTCAAAGTCTACATACCCATTCTCAACTATTCTCTGTTCTATATTGTTGGAATACAGTATCAGGGCTTTAAGTTGTTTGGAGGTAAGGTTTGATTCTTCTAAGAGTTTTTCCACGATAATGTCTGTTTTTCTACTCTTTTCTGCCATCTTTCTATTTTTGTTAACAGCGGGCTGTAGTTATACTTTTTTGTATACCCTGTGAGGTTTGGGCAGCACTTCCTCCTCTCCGACCGGGCGGGGAAAGGGAAAAATAGATGTGGTGGAGAATGTTTTCTCGAAGTATGGCTAGAAGAAGAAGGAGAGAAGCTAAGGTTATTCGTAGAGTTATTCCTAAGATTTTTCCCTGTCCGAAATGCGGTATACAGGCTGTCTCTGTCATTGAGGACAAGGCTTCGGGAAGCGTGAGAGTCGAATGCGGTAATTGCAGTTTGGCAACGAATCTAGAGTATATTAAGAACTTGGAGAATGTTGACTACTTCAACAGGTTTGTAGATAAATATCACAGTGGAGAGGTTTCTTAGGGGCTCTTTTAGATTTATATATTCTACAACTCGCTTTAAACAGGTTGCGAATAGGGAAAACAGAAAAATACTTACGCGAGAAGATTGAGGAAAACGGTTTCATCCATATAACCTTAATCGATCCTGAGAAAATGAACAGGGTCGAGGAAGTAGTCAGGGCGGCTGAAGTAGCAGGCTCCTCTGCATTCATGGTTGGTGGAAGCACTTCGCATAGAACCTCTGACTATGAGGAAGCTATTGTTAAGATTAAATCTAATTCAAAACTGCCCGTAATAATTTTCCCCAGCAACGTTGCAAGCATAGCACGTGGTGCTGATGCAATCTGGTTCATGTCCCTACTAAACTCGTCAAATCCATATTATATTATCGGTGCACAAGTCCTCGGAATCAGGACCATAAGGGAATTGGGGTTGGAAACTATTCCGATGGCTTATCTGATACTTGGGACTGGTGGGGCAGCTGGGTATATAGGTGATGCCAGGCCTCTTCCCTTTGAGATACCCGAGTTGACAATCGGTTATGCTATGGCGGCCGAGGCTCTTGGCTTCAGAGTCATCTATCTTGAAGCGGGTTCTGGCGTTGCAGCTCATGTCCCAGAAAAGCTGATAGCTATGGTTAAAAGATGCATCAGTGTTCCACTTGTTGTGGGTGGGGGGATAAGAGATGGCTTAGCTGCTGAGAATGTTGTTTCCGCGGGTGCCGATATAATAGTTACGGGCGACGTTTTGGAGGAAATCGGCGCTCCAGAAGAGAAGCTTTCTGAGATAATAGAGGGTGGGCGGAAAGGCGCATTGAAGAAAGGTAGTGTTAAAGGCCTGGGCCAATGCTGTTAAAGATGGGTATTGAAGAATATAACCGGTTTTTACAGGAAAAGTTCTGGGAGGCATACGAATACGCTGTCCAAGCTAAGGAAAATGGGTATGACCCTGAGAAGAAACCAGAGTCCATAATTTCGTTCTCCCAGGCTGAAACCATTGAGAAAATACTCGGTTTGAATGGGTTTAAAGAGAGGTTTGAGGACCTTAAAAAAACTCTTCCGCCAATAGAAATACCGTTCAAAATAGCTGAAGACATCATACTGGGGAGATTCGGGTCTTTTTCCGAAGAAAAAGCGGCAGAACTAGCGTTGAAGGCGGCGCTTGCTTCATTGACTCCTCCAGGGACTACAGCAGCTCCTATAGAGGGCATAGAGAAAGTTTTGATAAAGAGAAATCCTGACAATACTAGGTACTTGGCTGTTTATTTCTCTGGACCGATGAGGTCCGCCGGAGGCACGGAGCAGGCTCTCTCCATAATTCTTGCAGACTTCATAAGGAGGGTGTTGAAACTTGATAGGTATAAGCCTACTAAGGAAGAGGTTTCGCGTTACATTGAGGAATTGAGGCTGTATGAAAGGGGTAAAAACAGGTTTCAATATAAGGTTGCTAAGGATCAAATTGCCGAGGTTATAGAGAATCTTCCTGTAGAGATTACGGGTCTGCCATCTGAAGAAACTGAAGTGGTAATTTATAGGGATCTTCCAAGAGTGGAGACGAACAGGCTTAGGGGCGGTGCTTTAAGAATTATAAACGATGGCATAATTGGTAGGGTTAAGAAGTTTGAAAGCATAATCAACAAGCTTAACATATCCGGATGGTCCTGGATATCCAGAATCGAGGTTGAAAGCAAGAAATCAGAATATCTCAAAGAAGTTTTGATCGGGAGGCCTTTCTTCTCGTCTTCTGAGGCTTTCGGAGGTTTTAGAATAAGGTATGGAAGAGCTAGAAACACTGGGTTGATGGCGATGGGGATACATCCTGTGGCGATGGAGCTTCTCCGAGGCTTCTTGTCAATAGGCTCTCAGCTTAGAATAGATCGGCCTGGGAAATCGGCTATAGTGATGCCTGTAGATTCAATCATGCCTCCAATAGTTAAGACGTATGATGGATCCGTGCATCTTGTTGAAAGCGAAGACAAGCTTAAAAGGATTCAACACGACATTTCTAAAGTGCTTTTTCTTGGCGATATACTCATATCTGTGGGAGACTATATTGAAGGAAACACTCCTCTCGACAAGGTAGGGTACACTGAAGAACAGTGGGCCGCAGAGCTCGAAGCGGCTTTAAAGGATAAGGAGGCTAAGATTAAGAGTCTTCCTTTAGAAACCGGTTTCCTCTGGGGGATAGTTAAGAATCCGTTTATCAGTATTGATTTTGGAACAGCCTTACAGATAAGCTTGGCCCTAGATGTTCCTCTTCACCCTGCTTTTTACTTTTTCATAGATAACTTAAATGCTTCCGAACTTCTCCATGTAATTGAATGCTTCAAGAAGGCTAAGGTTGAGAAGGATCACGTTATTGTTCCGATAGAGGACGGTGCTTTGTTGAACGAGTTAGAGAAGATGTGCCTTCCTTTCCAAGTTGAAAACGGGTATATTAGGTTGTCTAAAATCCATACCGAATTCCTAGCATATCTTTCAAAATACACCTTGCCTCCGGCAGGATCTGAAAAAAACTCTATCGATTATCTTAACTCTGTTCTCCAGTTTAAGATCAAACCCAAGAAAGGTACCTTCATATCCGCTAGACTTGGAAGACCTGAGGCGGCAAAACTCAGAGAAATGCATCCTCCTTCACACGTATTGTTTCCAGTAGGTTTAGAAGGTGGTCCAAAAAGAAACATTATTGCCGCAGCATCCCGTGGGAACATAGTTGTAAATGTTTGTAATAGGTATTGCGAAAAATGCAACCAACTTCTCTTCTATTTGCATTGCCCCCAGTGTAAGTCTGCTACCCTACCCGTATACTATTGCACTAAGTGTAATTCATACTCTAAATCTGAAGAATGTGAAAAATGCCGGAGCAAATGTAATTCCTTTCATGCAACAAACGTTCCACTTCGAAGCATTTTAGAAGATGCTGAAAAAATGCTTGGAATTACAACAGGCTCCGAAGTCAAGGGAGTGAAAGGACTGATGAACAAGAATAGGGTTCCTGAGCCAATTGAAAAAGGCATTCTGAGAGCCAAGAATGGCTTAACGATATACAAGGATGGAACTATCCGGTTCGACGCTACTAATGCTCCGCTAACAGCTTTCAAACCTGAGGAAATCGGGGTTTCTGTAGAGGCTTTGAAGAAACTAGGCTATGATAGGGATGTCGACGGTAATCCTCTTACTGAAAGCAGCCAGCTTCTATACCTTTATCCTCAGGATGTAATTCTTCCTAAGGAAATGGGCGATTCTCTCGTTAAAGTTGCAAGTTTTATTGACGAGGAACTCAGGCTTTTCTACCATGTGGAGCCGTACTACAACATTAGGTCAAGAGAAGATCTTGTTGGGCATCTTGTCCTAGGGATTTCTCCTCATACGCTTGGGGCAATCGTGGGTAGAATGATAGGTTTTACTGATTCACAAGTCGTCTTCGCCCATCCCTTCTGGCATCAGGCTAAAAGAAGGGATTGTGATGGAGACGGGGACTCCATAATTCTTCTTTTAGACGCCTTTTTAAATTTCTCGAAGTATTATGTTCCTGATGCTGCGGGAGGGTTGATGGATACCCCACTTATAATAATACCTGTTTTAAAACCAGATGAAATAGACGATCAGATCTATAACATGGAAAATATGGCGAAATACAGTAAAGATATTTATTTCTTGGCTGAACAGGGTGTGAAGCCAAAGGAACTTTTAGATAAAATGCGGCTGACCAGTAAAGACGATCTTAACATAACTTGGTCTCATAATACGAGTAATATGGTAAAAGGCGTTAAAAGAAATATCTATAGTACTCTAGGCTCTATGGAGAGAAAATTAAAACTACAGTTAGAAGTTACATCTCTTCTAACCGGGATTGATAAGAAGGATTTTGCAGAAAACCTTTTGAACTCTCATTTGCTAAAAGACATTTCTGGAAACATTAAGACGTTTCACGTTCAGAAATTCCGGTGCAAGAAGTGTGGCAAAAAATTCAGGAGGCTCCCGCTGGTTTCCAGGTGTACCTCTTGCGGAGGAGAGCTTCTTCCAACAGTTTACATAAGCGGGGTTAAAAAATACTTGGCTCTTGGGAAAAAGGTTTTAGCATCATACCCCTCGGATCCATATTTTTCAAGCAGCCTCGAATTGCTGGAGAAGGAGCTTTCGCTCTTTCTTACGAAAGAAGACAACGTGTTTCTCACTCAAAAGAAGCTGAAACACTACTTTTAATAAGTATTGTCTTTTATAACCCTCTTCATGCCTATCAGCCTATATCCGCATACAGGACAGATGGTTCCAGCATACCCGGAGTATTTTCTTTTACAGGCGGGACAATACTTGACATATAGATAGGTTTTTCTTATCTTCTTCATCCCTATCGAAATATACTTCAGGTTCAGAATGGCGGCGGTATTCTGAATATCGTAGTCATCGGTTATTATCTCTATATCATAATCCTCCTCGCTATGCAACTCGTAACCTAGAGTCAGGATCTTAATATCTGGCTTTGAAAGCTTGTCGTACAATCCGTATTCCTTAGCGACCTTCTCTACTTTCTCCATGCCTCCGGCGGAAGGCTCCCGGATTACTAGTTTCCCCAGCATCATCGCCGTCTTTATTCTTATCCATCTCCTGCCTATTTCCCCGATCTCGTCTAGAAGTTCTCTTATGGTGAATGATTCTTTTTTAAGGGAGTTTGGATCTACCCCCTGTATTATGGCTGTAGAATCCAGAACGTATCCTTGCTTAACCGTTTTCAACCCCCCCTGTCAACCTGCCCATACGCTTAATGTTGAAAGACCTGGAGAAACGGATAATGTTAACTGTTTCGGTTGACCCTGTGATCTCTATGGTTTCCTTAGAATCCACCTTGAACGTCTCATCTCCGTCTATTATCATCTGTATTTCTTCGCCACTTAAATATTTCACTTTTATTAACGTATCCTTATTAACTATTAATGGTCTCAAGGGTTTCCGTGCGCACAACGGGGTACATACTAAGATGTTTACATTGGATAAAACAAATGGTCCTCCCGCGTTGAGGGAGTAGGCGGATGATCCGATAGGGGTTGAAACCAAAACCCCGTCTCCCTCCACTATGAAGCCTCCTTCTTCCAGCTCTACGGATAACGCTACTTGTTTTAAACCCATTATGTTCCTAATCACAACTTCATTCACTGCGGTAAGCACCCTGCCACCGTAGCCTATTCTCAGTTTGAAGCATTTCTCAACTAGAAATTCGTCGTTTTGATACTTTTCCAGATAGGAAGGCAACTTCTCGGGGTCCACTTCCATTAAATAGCCTTTCTTGCCCATGTTAACCGGCAGGATTACGCCTCCGTTTTCAACCACCCGGCAGGTTCTCACCAAGGTTCCGTCTCCTCCTAAGCAGACAATTAGGTCAAACCCCCCTAGTCTCTTCCCTGCAAGGCTTGACAACAGGTTTTCTTCGACAGACTCCGGCTTCAAAAGCCTCTTAACCACATCGATAACCTTCATGGCCTCAGGCTCCTTGGTTTTATAGACTACCGCTATCTTCTTCGCCTTCGCCATCTTGTTACATAAGTTTTTTAAATACGCGGCTTATTAGTTTTCCCCAAAATGGGTAAAGTAGTCGAGCTAGGAGAGTTGAAAGAGGGGTCTTGGCTCATGATTGATAATGAGCCATGTCAAATAGTGGAGGTTTCGCACTCTAAGCCAGGCAAACATGGCAGTGCTAAGGCCCGTGTCGTAGGCATAGGCTTGTTCAATGGGTCTAAACACACCCTGTTAAGCCCTGTTGACGCTAAGGTGGAGGTCCCCATGATAGAGAAGAGAAACGCCCAGGTGCTTGCAATAATAGGTGACAATGCGCAAATAATGGATCTTGAAACATACGAGGTTTTCGAAATACCGCTACCCCAGGACCAGAGTCTTAAAAACAGTATAGTTCAAGGAGTAACCGTGGAATACTGGAGAGTCGGCGGAAGACAGAAAATAATGCGGGTCAAGTAAGTTTTTACAAGAAGGTTTCACCCGATTCAGGCATACTTATCAATGATACTTTTAATCTTTTCAACTTTTTCAAGAGTTAAAAACTCCTTATCCCTCCCACCAGACAGGATTGCCATTATCTCATATTTACTCTTCGGCAGTATGTTGACAAGCATAACCGCTTCTTTCCTAGTAAGACCAGCCTCCTTCATAAGTTCTTCCAATAGATTTTTAGCCTTATCCGCGGGAAGTTTAGAAGCCTCTTTCAAATAGTCTAAGACCAGTCGCTGATATTGCTTCAAATCCTCCTGTGCGGAAAGGGTTTCAAGCGCCTCAGGTATCGTTATATCTGTTTCAGATATCTTTTGAATACCCATTATCTACAGCCTCTTTAAATGCTCTGATCTTGCAATTAAAGTTTTTGTTTTATCCCCGTCTACTACTTGGATGACATATGCTCTCCCTCTTTTGCCTATTACAGTCCCTATTTTGCCGTAGAACCTCCTATGAGGCATCCCCTTATGAACTGAGGAGTCATACTTTAAGACTACCCTATCCCCCTGCCTATAGTCTTGCAAAAGGTATGAGGGGGGTTTTATTCCTCTCTCTCTAACTTTTTTCTTAAGCAGGCTTCTAGCTTTTATTCTTCTCCCGGAGGTTTGAGGCATTTTTACTTAACCACCTTCAATACCCGTCACTTCCATCTCCACTATTTTAATCTTCGTGTTAAGAAGCCCGGCTACTGAGGGGACTGTTCTCCCCTCGTCACCGTGGAGAAGTTCTTTAACGTAAAGCCCTCCACTGCAAGTTATGGATGCCTCATAAAGGTTGCCTTCGAGCCTTCTAAAAACAGCTTTGTAAACGATTTTTCTCCTAACCTTATCCTTCCTCCTTTTCAATACTCTTAAAGGGGTACTCTGATTAACCACGGCTCCAGTAAGCCTTTCCGATAAATCTCTTAACTCTTCTTCCGAAGCTTTTCTTTCTGTTTCAAATAAGACTCTGTAACTCTTCTTATGGATTTCCGCCTCCAGCTTGAGTCGAGGTACTTCAGAATGGGTTGCGTATAGGAATTCAGCTATCTCAACCATGTTTCCAAACCTTCTGTTAAACTCTGAACGCAGTTTCTCTAAATCCACATTCCTAATCTTTGGCTCAAGTATTTCAACTATGAAGCGTCTTCCCTTCCCAAGCATTTTTACATCGACATCCTCTCTCCCAGCACCGTGAAATTTTAAACCTCTACCCTTATAAGCTGGTAAAAGGATCTCTTCCAGCATTTTTTCTACGGAAGGCGTTGTATTCTCACCGTCGATTCCCCGCCACTTTGTTTGAGCAATTCCTCCAACAAGCTTTTTGTAACTGGATTTAAGGAAAACCGAATTTATCTGCATCGAAACCTGCTTTCTCACAGCATCATATATGAAGAGAACGTCAGGTCTCTTCATCTCCGGCTTCTTCTGCAACGTTCTCTCTACTTTCCTAATTACCTCTCTGTTGAGCTCGTTTTTCAAAGCTTCTCCAAACTTCAGCTTAAAGAAAGACTTCACTTTTTCATCTTTCTCCTCAATGGAAACCGGCAGCGTAAGTCCTACGTAAAAAGTTTTGAATTCTACTTCTGATGCTTTCTCAATGATGCTGGCGACAACATTCTCTATTAAAGAATCGACTTCGTTTTCGCAAATATAGCAAGGCTCAGGAACTATGTTCACACCCAGGTTCTTTTTAATAAAGCTCGACGAAGGCCCATGTCCAGATTCGGCCAAGGCTTTAACTATTTTCAAAGCCTTTCGATGTTTTTCCTCCTTGGTTAGCATTTCATTCATGAAAAGAAAATCTTTCAAAACCCTGCCCTTGGCCTCATTGTCAGGGGATGGTATAAGGTTTGAAAACTGTCTGCCCAAACATCTGTCACAAAGCGGGATAGATACCATGAGCTTTTTCAAATACTTCAATAAATCCATTTTTAAAACCTCAAATAAGAAAGCTTTCTTAAAGCTTCTTTGGACATTTTCCTGACGGCTTTTTTTGTGGCAGTATATTGTTTTATGAGTTCTCTAACATCTTTCTCTGAAGTTCCCGATCCTCTTGCAATACGTTTGACTCGCGAGGAGTCTATTATAGTAACATCATTTCTCTCCTCCATATTCATCGAGTTTACAATCGCCTTCCATCTTTTTAACTTCCTCATAAACTCCTCCAGCTCCTTCTTATCCGGCTTTCTTCCACCGGGAAGATTAGATAATAATGCTTGAAGATCACCGATTTTTCTTACAGATTCAAGCTGCTGTATGAATTCTTCGATAGTGAACTTGCCCTGAGCCATTTTCTGCATTCTAAGCCGCTCCTCCTTAGACATTTGTTGGACCCTAGCAACTATGGATTCTAAATCCGGTCTTCCAAGCAGCCGGGAAACAAATTTAACCGGGTCGAACTCTTCGAACTCTTCAAGGTCTTCGCCAACTCCTACGAATATAATTGGTGCCCCAACAGAGGCAACCGCTGAAAGAGCTCCGCCGCCCTTAGCCGAACCGTCTAGCTTAGTAACTATGACATATCCTACTTTCGCAACCTTGTTGAAGGCTTCTGCCTGAGCCCTAGCCTGCTGGCCTATCATAGCGTCTATGACAAGTATTGTTGCAGTAGGGTTAACCTCATCTATTATCTGCTTCATTTCGTCCATTAAGGACGCTTCTGACCTATGTCTCCCAGCAGTATCTACGAGAACAACTTCAAGATCTATCCCTTTAGCCCATTTTATGCCGTTTTTTATGATTTCTACGGACGATTTTCCTAAAGGCTCTGCGTAAAGCGGTATGCCAATCCCCTCTAAAAGTTGCCTTAGCTGGTCTGCAGCACCCGGTCTGAAAACATCACCAGATATAACCCCCACCCTTCTATTTTTTCTCTTGAGAAGATAGGCAACCTTGCCGACGCTTGTAGTCTTCCCTGAACCCTGTATTCCCATAAAGACGAAGATGTTGAGCTGATTGGGCACGATGCGAAGCGCCTTCTTCTCGCCTCCAAGAATCCGGATAAGACCTTGGTAAGTTGCATAGACAACCCTGTCTTTTAAGGATACTCCGTACTCTTCTCTCGTCTCTTTAAACTCTTTCTTAATCTCTTCAGTAAGCTGGCTTACAAGCTTGACGTCAACATCTCCCATTATCAGTGCTCGTTGAACCTCCCGCAAATATTCCGCAACCTCTTTCTCACTTACATAGGCCTGTCTAGTAATGAACTTGAGTGCATTTTGAAGCCTCTCTGAAAGGCTTTCAAGCATTTTCAATTGTCCCCCTCAATCAGCCTCTTTACCTCATCCCTGAGAATAATCGGGTCTGCTCTTCCATCGAGCTTCTTTTGAACTTCTCCACATATAAAATCAACTATCCGCCTATTCTTTGAAGCATTTTCTCTAAGACCCGGATTTTCCTCTAAAACATTTAGAACCATTTGTCTGAGCATGCTTAGATCCCTTATTATGCTGATGCCTTTCCGCTCAATATGCTCTTCAACATCTTCACCTGTTAAAACCACATCCCAGAGAATACTTTTCGCCATACGGGGGGTCAAAGCACCCACCTTAACCATGTTGACAAGCTTCGCTAGATTCTTAGGCTTAAACTTGCTTTTTCTATAGTCCACGCCACACTCCCGCCATCTTCTCACAACCTCATTAGTAAGCCAGTATGCAACCTCCCTAGGATCATTTAAAAACTGTAATGCTTCTTCAAAGAAGTCTGCAACGGGCTTCTCCATCACTAGGATTGAAGCCAATTTTTCAGGCAACCCGTAGGTTCTCATAAATCTTTCTAGCCGTTCATCAGGCAGCTCAGGCAAGCACCCTCTAATCCTCTCAACAATCTTCTCGTCAACCAGTATCGGTGGAATGTCGGGCTCAGGGAAGTAACGATAATCCTCCTCAGTTTCCTTCTCCCTAGATGTTGCTGTAACCCCCTCTTTTTCTCCCCATCTTTTCGTAACAGTGCTCTCCAGCTTAGGAAGATAAGCTAACCTTAGTTCTTCGAAACGTAACGCCTGCTCCACCTCTCTAAAGGAGCTGATGTTTTTAATTTCTACCCTCGCCCCTCCGGCGTAAGAAACATTTGCATCACACCTCATGGAACCCTCGAAGGAGGGGTCGAGAACACCAAGATGCTCTAGGGTTGTCTGCACTTTCTCTAAGACTAGACGTGCCTCTTTAGGCTGGTGCATAACCGGCTCTGTGACGATCTCTATGAGGGCTATTCCTGCCCTGTTGTAGTCTATGTAGGTTTTCCTGATCCTTCCTTTTTCCACATGGACCAGTCTACCAGGGTCTTCCTCGAGCTGTATTCTCTTGAAAGGTATTTCTCTCCTCTCCCCCTCCATGTTTATCGTGACATGTCCTCCGACACCTATCGTCGCTCCCCCCGCCTTGTCGTACTGCGTTATCTGATAGTTCTTATTCATATCTGGATAGAAATAATTCTTCCGGCTGAAAACAACATAGGGTTGTACTTTCGCCTTGAATGCGAGGCAAACAGCTATCGCGCTTTCAATAGCCTTGCTGTTAACCTGCGGCAGCGTGCCGGGCAGTCCTAGGCAGACTGGGCAAACGTTTTCGTTCGGCTTCTTACCGCGATAGTCAGAAGGACAAGGACAGAAAAGCTTGGTTTTCAGATTTGTTAACTGCACGTGGATTTCAAGACCTATCTTAAGCTTGCTGGTTTCCTCTTGGCTTAGCATACTCTCAGTTTTCCCTCTATCAGATCATTTATGAAGCTCCTTAGCGAATCGTCGCTTAGACTTTCCTCAACAACCTCCGCTATAGGCTTCTCCAGAACCTCCATGGTCAACCCTTCTTCCAGAATCACTTGCACTGAAACCAGCTTAGGTTTGTTAACAGGTACTCCTATCTGGCTGAGAAGCCATACGTAAACCTCCTCAACACCATCAACCTTTTCAATTATATCGTTAGCAATTTTAAACGATAAAAGATTATATATTTTTCCAACATGGCTGACAGGATTCTTGCCGGCAGCAGCTTCTGAACCTGCAGGCCTCAACAGGGCTATAACCCCGTTCACCCGATTACCCCTGCCAACCTGTCCGCTGTCTCCTGCCTCAGCGGAAGTACCGGTGACAGTCAAATATATTCCGTCTTCCCCTCTCCCCCTAGTATCCAGACTATTCAGGGTGATGTTTACTTTCTTAAAATCATAATTGTCCTCAATGTAAGTCTTCAAATGTTCAACAACCTCCTTCTTAAACCTGAAATAGGCCTCCTCGCGGTCTATGAAGCGGTCCACGTAGGACATTGCTATAGTCAGGTCAACCATGCTATCTATCCTATAACCCATAACCTTTACATCCTCCCCGGTTTCCTCAAACTCCTTCTTAAAATCCTCGCTGTTCAAATGTCGCTCAACATCTAGAACAAGATTCTCAAGCGGGGATAAAGGAGCATACCCCACAGCTGCGGAAGTATCGTTAGCGCCCAGAAACTCTCCTCCCCGCTTAAAAATGTCAGCTAGGTTCGCCGCACTCCTTCCTATCTGAACCTCGTAGGAAACATGCTTATCCGGATCGACGAACCTCAGGTTCCTCCGGAACCATTTCTTAGCAGAATCTACGGCAAGCTTCTCTATAGGCAGCTCCCTGCCGTTGAAACTATAGGTTGCCCTATCTCCGAAAATAAGCTTCATCGGCTTCTTAACAACCCCTCCTCCGAACCTCGTCTCAGACTCGCCGGCAACCAGCAGGCTCTTATCAAGATTATAGTGGAGAACCATGTTAAACTCCTTAAGGTAGAGCCGGCAGAGCTCAACTGAAAGCTCGTTCATAATCATGTCTGAAATGGTATCCGGGTGGCCGAGCCCCTTCCTCTCAACAATCTCTATCTTCTGCTTGGGAACAGGGTATGTCCGCAGTTGATTCACGTTTATTGCCAACTAACCTCTTTTAAAACCCTTGGGATAAGTTAAATAAACTTTATCCATTCTAGCTCTTCTAAAACTAAAGAGGCATCATATTTAGGCGGAAAAGGACATTGAGAACCCCGTTGCAACTCTCACTTCCTAAAAGATACGAGTCAGAATAGAAGGTTAACCCTGCAGATTCCTGTAAAATAACCCCCTTTGCTAAAACCTCCAGAAGGGGCAATACGCATTACCAATGAATCAAAAAACTTTTAATCCACCACTGCATAAAAATTGACAGGCGGGGGTCGCCAAAGCCAAGAAGCGGCAAAGCTAGGTTAAAGGCGCTGGACTGAGGCTCCAGTCCCGTAGGGGTTCGTGGGTTCAAATCCCACCCCCCGCATTTCTCAGATGAGTCAAGTTAGAAACCCGTCTCGAAGCCATTAACACTTCTATTCAGCTGGCGCACTATTAATGTAGTGGTTGAAATTTTCCAATCCTTATCCTGCTGTCCGCATCCTAAGTACGTTACATTTAATTGACACTATCTGTTCTAAATAAATCATGAAACTTGGCTATGGGGGGCAAACGTGTTTTAACAGTCGCGATATTTGTCTCAATAATTCTGATAGCCGCCTTATCCCCATACTTTTTCCTACATCCGGCTCGGAGCCATGCTCCTGTTTGGATTAACGCGACGAGGCTGAGGCTTCCTGAGCCTCGCTATGAGAGCGAGATTTCTGTTGAAGAGGCTCTGCTTAAAAGAAGATCAGTAAGAGAATATGCTAGCGCACGCTTAACCTTGCAGGAGGTTTCTCAATTGCTTTGGGCTGCCAAGGGCATTACTGACCCACAGGGGTTAAGAACGGCTCCTTCCGCCGGGGCCCTCTACCCTCTTGAGGTTTATCTTATAGTTGGGGACGTGGGGGATCTTGCTCCCGGTGTATACAAGTATGTGTCGGAAGGGAACGAGGTTATTAGGGTTCTGGATGGTGATAAGAGGGTCTCTTTAGCTGAAGCTGCTCGGTCAAGCATGTGTGAGGAATATCGCCGTAGACATCGTAATAGCCGCAGTGTATGAACGGGCCACTAGGAAATACGGTGAGAGAGGGATTAGATACGTGCATTTAGAGGCTGGCCACGTTGCTCAAAACATATGCCTGCAAGCAGCAGCCTTGAACCTGGGTGTTGTAACTGTCGGCGTCTTTTACGATGAGCAGGTTAAGGCGGTCCTAAGTCTTCCGGATGAAGAGCAACCGCTCTACATAATATCCGTGGGGAGGAAACCGTAGCCACCCTGCTTGAACCACATCTCGTTATTTCTGCTCTTCCTTTACCAGTTGATAGCTTAGCAGGTCGAAGACGCTTTCAATCCTAAATCTGTATTAAATAGTTTAAATATGAGTTTCAGAAGGATGTTCAGATGTCTTGGTGAGAGAGTTGGAAAAAGGTCTCCCGGTCTTCAAAATGCTCTTGGCACTATGCGTTTTTTCTTTAAGTCTACAGACAAGTCCATGGAAAACCGGTTTAAACCAAGCGAAAGTAGAAACAATACTCTTGCCCCCTATTCTTCTCGCATCCTTGCTTCACTTGTTGACGCAAACCTCAGAAGAAACAGAAAAGTCAAGAAAGGTCATAGCCGGAGTTATTATTATAGTTGTGACCGTAATATGCGTTTACTTAACAGTTGTTTTCACGACTAGGCCTCCCCCACCTCAACCCCCTCCTTCAACAGCACCGTACCGTAACCCGCATCTCTCTCCCGAGGAGAGGGCTCTCGACCTTCTTTCTCGAATGACGCTTGACGAGAAAATCGGTCAAATGACTCTTCCAGACCGGCAATCGATAAGCAGCATCTCAGACATATCTACTTACAATCTAGGCGGGCTTTTGAGCGGCGGGGGATCCTGCCCTGTTCCTAACGTTCCTTCCAACTGGGCTAAGATGTACAACGAGTATCAAAGACAGGCTGTTGAAGGAACACGTCTAGGGATTCCAATTCTATATGGTATTGACGCTGTTCACGGGCATAACAATGTTTACGGCGCTGTGATTTTCCCCCATAACATTGGGATGGGTGCGACATGGAACCCTGAACTGGTTAAAGAGTGTGCCCATATCACGGCGATCGAGGTGAGGGCTACAGGCATCCGCTGGACTTTCTCACCGTGCATCGACGTCGCCAGAGACGATCGATGGGGCAGAACATACGAGTCCTTCAGCGAAGACCCGTATCTAGTTAAGATAATGGCGATAAGCGCGGTTAAGGGATACGAGGGTGGTGGGCTTGACCGGGATGATACTGTTCTGGCTACGGCTAAGCATTACATGGGTTCAGGTGGAACCATCAATGGCAGGGATCAAGGGGATTTCCAAGGGCCGCTGAGAATACTCCGGGAAAAGCATCTCGAACCCTTCATAGGTGCGGTTAACGCTGGAGTAGGGTCAGTAATGGCTTCTTACTGCAGTATTAACGGTGAGAAGATACATGGAAGTAGATTCTTTCTGACCGATGTTTTAAAGGTTGAGCTGGGGTTTAAAGGCCTACTGGTTTCTGACTGGGAGGCAATAAGCCAGGTTGACCCGTCCTATAGGAACGCGGTTAAGAAAAGCATTGAGGCAGGAATAGATATGGCGATGGTTCCAAGCACCTGGAAAATGTTTCAAGCCACGCTCAGAGACCTTGTTAACAGCGGCGAGATCCCGTTGAGCAGAATAGACGAGGCAGTCTACAGGATTCTGGTGGTTAAATTCCGTCTAGGCCTCTTCGAGAATCCTTATGCGGATGAAAGTCTTTCCTCGATTGTCGGTAATGCTGTGCACAGGGAGGTTGCCCGTCAAGCAGTCCGTGAAAGTATGGTGCTGCTGAAGAACAACGGTATTCTTCCAATACCTAAAAACGTGAGTAGGATCTTTGTCGCAGGTCCGAATGCAAATGATATTGGGAACCAATGCGGCGGCTGGACAATCACCTGGCAGGGAAGCAGCGGTGACATTACTATCGGAACAACTATTCTGGAGGCTATCCGGAAAACAGTTTCCCAGAGCACCAAGATCATATTCGACGAAAACGCTAGCAATATAGCTGGCCCCTATGACGTGGGGATTGTCGTAGTTGGGGAAACCCCCTACGCTGAATTTCTTGGCGACAGGGAGAGCCTAGACCTGCCCGAGGAGCAGCTTAAGATAATAGACAGGGTTGTTGCCTCGGGAACCCCAACGGTCGTTATAATGATTGCCGGCCGACCCTTAACAGGCATAGAAAACAGGCTGCCCGAGTGGGATGCTTTTCTGATGGCTTGGCTCCCAGGGACTGAAGGCCAGGGTGTGGCGGACGTTTTATTCGGCGACTATAATCCTAGTGGAAAGCTGCCGCGCTCATGGCCTAAGTCTACTGCTCAAGAACCGATAAACTATGATCGTCGGTCCAATGAAGAATATGACCCGCTTTTCGAGTTTGGATATGGGCTCAGCTATACGACGTTCGAATACAGTTGCCTAAATATTACTCCGACGGAACCGCTTTTGACAGGCACAATCACGATTAGCGTGAACGTTAGTAACACGGGGGCTCGTGAAGGTAGTGAAGTAGTCCAGGTTTATGTGAGCGATGTTGAAAGCAGTCTACCAACGCCTGTGAAAAAGCTATACCGTTTCCAAAAGATAACGCTTCAGCCAGGCGAGACGCAGACAGTAAGCTTCACTATTCCTGTTTACGAGCTAGGTTTCTACACGGACGGCCCGGAAAAAACCGTTGAAGAAGGGATATTCATAGTGACTGTAGGAGGGTTGACTGCAAGCTTTACAATAGGGAAATAAGCTTTTCCAGCGTAGTCCTTAAATACATGGTTTCAGCCCCTTTTTAGTCACCGAGTGGCGCTGGTTGACTCGTAAACCCGAGGTCGTGGTTAAAATCGGCACAAGCGTGCTGGCAAACTCTAAAGGCTGGATTAGCGAAGCGAGAGTCAGGGAAATAGTTAGGCAGATTGCGGAAAACAGGAGTAAGATGAAGGCGGTAGTCATAGTGACCTCTGGTGCTATTGCAACAGGCTTGTCAAAGCTTAAGATAGAATCGTCCCCGGGCAGTTTGAAGCTTACGATGAAACAGGTTTGTGCAGCCATAGGGCAGCCAACCCTGATGGCATTATACACGAAATATTTCAACAAGTATGGAATAAACACTGCTCAAATACTTCTTACAGAGGAGGATTTGGCGAACAAGTATCGCTACAAGAATTTTTGGAGAACTCTATCCGCCCTAATGGAGCAGGACGTGATCCCCATTATAAATGAGAACGACGCCATCTCTGTTAAAGAACTTGTTCCAATAAACCCTTATGTGCCTGACTCCGTCAGGTTTGGAGATAATGATAGGCTGTCAGCCATCATAGCATCGAGAATAGGTGCCGACCTGCTCATAATGCTGACTGATGTCGACGGGTTCATGACGCCTACTAAAAATGGTGTCAGAATTGTTAAGGAGCTTAGGAAGGTTAACAGGAAGGTTCTTTCTTTCGCAGGATCCCCCGGTGCTCTGGGTAGAGGCGGCATGCTTTCCAAACTTCAGGCGGCAGCAATAGCCTCTAGATCAGGGGTCACAACAGTGATAGCTAACGGTTTAAAGAGAAACATTATAGCGAAAATACTGAACGGTGAAAACGCTGGCACCGTAGTTCGCCCACTGTGGAAAAGGTTTAAGTCTTAAGAAAGATTTCTTCAAGACTGCGTTGGGGATGGAGGAGGTCGTTGAAAAATCCAGAAAGGCTAAGGAGGCTTCTCTGAAACTCGGAATGACTCCGACACCCGTTAAAAACGCTGCATTGGAAAAGATGGCTGAACAAATCGAGAAGCATAGGGAAGAAATAATACGGGAGAACAGGAGAGATGTTGAAGCAGCGGAGGCAAAAGGGGCCTCATCGTCTCTGGTAGACAGGCTGTTGCTTAACGAGAAACGAGTCAGGGAGATGGCTGAAGGCCTCCGCCAGGTTGCTTCCCTACCGGACCCGGTTTGGGAAATAGTTGAAGGGTGGAGAACTAGACACGGCTTAGAAATAAGGAAGGTCCGCGTGCCGCTTGGGGTTATTGGGGTTATATATGAGGCTAGGCCCAACGTTACAGTAGACATAACCGGCTTAGCGTTAAAGGCTGGTAACGCCGTCGTCCTTAGAGGAGGCTCGGAAGCGTTAAACTCGAACAAAATACTGGTGGAAATAATGAGGGATGCTGTGAAAAACCTTGTCAACCCTGAGGCAATACAACTCATAGAGAACCCCAGCAGAGAGCTCGTTGGCTTACTCCTGAAGCAGGACACATACATAGATGTCATAATCCCGAGGGGAAGCGCCCAGTTCATCAGGTTCGTCAAGGAAAACTCTCTAGTACCAATAATCGAAACCGGGGCCGGTAACTGCCATATTTTCGTGAACTGGGACGCTGACCTAGAGATGGCCACCAGGATAATAGTGAACGCTAAGATTCAAAGACCTGCGGTATGCAATGCTGTTAGGAAAGTCCTGGTACACAGTAAGATAGCGGAGAAATATCTTCCAAAGCTAGTTGATACTCTGAGAGGCTACAACGTCGCAATCAAAGGGTGCGAGAGGAGCAGGACGATAGTCCCAACTCTGGTTGAAGCCACTGAGGAAGACTGGTACGAGGAATACATGGATCTAACGCTCGCCGTCAAAATAGTGGACAGCGTGGAGGAAGCCATACAGCACATAAACAAGTATGGTTCAAAGCATTCCGACGCAATAATAACTAGCAACCTGCAGGAGGCTGAATTATTCACGAGACTAGTGGACTCGTCAACAGTATATGTTAACGCTTCAACCAGGTTCACAGACGGAGGCCAATTCGGCTTCGGCGCTGAAGTAGGAATAAGCACGCAGAAGCTTCACGCAAGAGGGCCAATGGGCCTGAGGGAAATCACTACGACGAAATACGTGGTTTATGGTTCTGGGCAGATAAGGGAGATGTAAACGGCACTAATACGTGGCTCTTTTTACAAAATTTAGTGGTTCTCATCCTTGAGCCAGACATAGGGTTTGATTCCCATTTATACACAGATCGTATTCATCCCTTCTCTCTTTCAATTTGTTGAGCACGCGCTAAAATCCTGTATCCTTTGTCTCGAATCGCTATTCAAAATGCGGAACATCGAGCCAAACATTTCCTTTCATGGTAGCTTCATGTGCTATTAGGCCTGGAAGTGTCATATCGACTCCCTTTACAACGTCGATGGGCGGTTCTGTATCGTTATCTATAGCGTTTATGAAATCTCTAAGCAGGTAATATTCGCTTGCACCATAACCACTGACTCTTTTAGCCTCATCAGGCACATTCGGGTCTGAAATCGGAAAATTGATTTCTCTAAAAAATCAATTTTCGAGAAAAAAGGATTGAATCGCGTTTTATCGCTGAACAGGATTATTCAGCAGTTCGATAAATCGGGAACCGTGTTTTCTGACTCTGGTAGCTCCGGTACTGGATAATTACTTGGATTATTAACCAGTGTCTTCCTATGAATGTTTGTTGCTTTCGGTAACTCTTTCTCCACTACAATCCCTTCCACCACAAATATGCTGACTTTTACCACGTGTTCACAATTCCTTAATTCAGAAACAGGTAATTTAATCCTATCGACGCTGGTTTGAATCCCAGAGACTTTCTTACCCTGCTTGCAGCTTTGACAGTCTGCGGCGGGCCAGACCGGTATATAAGCAATAGTCGGGCCCAGCACTAACTTCCTTCCTCTTCAACCGTGTAATTATACCCCATCAACTTTACATCACTACCTAGGTCCTTTACCCTAAACTCGACATTGATAGTTATGTAAATCGTAGCATAGTCTCTCTCTACGGCAATCTTGAGACAGCGTCCAGCGAATTCTTCTTGAATTGCTTACACTACTTCAAGCAGCTGTGCACTTATCCCTATGCCCACCGATAAGACTGTGAAAACGACGAGCATCATTCCCCATATTTTATTATTCTTCTCATTTTTCCTTGCCTCCTTTTATCTAAAGAGCGCTAGATAATTTTTTTACATCCATAAAAGTCGTGCGCGCGCTATTTTGAATAGTAATTCGAGGTAAAGGATACAGGATTTTTCAACCTCAGATATTACGTATAGGTCCGATGTTCAGGATTAGGTGGCTGTGCTCTGATGGTCTCTAAGCTCAAGCGTGCTTCTGGACAAATAAGAGGAATATGAAACATTCCATGAATGCCCTTCTTAAAGCCGGGAGAAAAGAATATAAGGCTTTGGAATACTATCTCGGGACGGGCCAGTAGTCTAGAGGTAGGATCCCGCTCTTACGAGGCGGGGGCCCTGGTTCAAGAGTGTTATGAGTACTGAAAATCCAGGCTGGCCCATCATTTCTCAACAATAAGTTGTGAAAAGAATTTAGAATTTTAGAAGATGATAGCTATGCTTAAAGTTCGGCTTCAGATCATTAATAAAGTAATGAACGTGCGACCCGTTTTGGACTCATAACCATGTCTTCCATCCTTTCTACTTAATCGAAATCCTGAAGCTTTTTATCCTTCTAATCTAAAGACTTATAATGGGTTGAGAAGAATTCTGAAATATTGGCAAAACTCTATAAGCATATCATTACGCCTCTGAAGAATCTTGACAAACGGTTTAAGGTAGTTCTTGCAGCCATCGGCATTTATAACGGGGCAAATAGTCTTACGCTAAACTATAACCAGCTTTATACTGTCGCCTTAGGGGCAAACCCAATTGAGCTAAGCTCGCTGAATAGTGTAGGCAGCGTGATTTCTTCAGCAGTCTCGATTCCTGCAGGATGGTTAATTGATAAGTACGGCGTGAAACGGATATTAGTGGCGGGTCTGGCTCTGTGCGCAGTTGTTTCTGTGCTCTACGGTTGTGCAATAAGTTGGCTTACGCTTTTACCTGCAGTAATATTACAACAATTAGGTTTTAAACTGATAATGCCGCTTGCAGACATCATCTTTATAAGTACCAGTAGGGCTGAAAACGGGCTCGATTAATGGGGCTCTCACGCGTGGTTTGGGCAATACCTTCCCTCTTGATGCCTATAGTGGCTGCGATAATCGTGAGTTTTTACGGTGGAATAACAGTTCAGGGGATACGCCCTCTTTATTTCATACAGCTTTCAACTATGGCTGCAGCAACTGTTTTTATCGTTTTTAAGCTTGAAGAGTTACGTATCCGATCGACTGTTAGTAGATTAGAGGGGGAAACCAGCGAGACAGGTTTCTTTGAAAGCCTCAGAGATCTGTTTAGAGGCGAAAGCAGCCTTAGGAAATGGGTAGTGTTAATGGGACTGTGGCGCTTCGAAATTAGTATTTCAATGCCCTTTGTCACACTTTGGATGGTCTATGCGAAAGGTGCTGACCCTTACATTCTTGGGGCAGTAGGCACCATAGGGATAGTGATATCCGCTATCTTGCAAATCCCCATAGGAGTTATGGCAGATAAGATAGGACGTAAGAAAACATTCCTTATTACCCGACCTCTTACATACCTCGGCACGATTCTTCTGGTAATTGCTTCTAATCCTCAAATGCTTATACTGACCGGACTCTTAGGTGTTTTAGGCTTTACAGGCGGATTTAGCGATCTTAGCTTTATACCATTCATAACTATGTTTTGGGAAGCTGTTCCGATGGAGAAAAGGGGCAGGTGGTTTGGCATAACAGGCGTATTTGATATTCTTTCAGTACCGGCTTTCCTGCTCGGTGGTTTCCTTTGGCAAGAGGGTTTAGGGGAGCTGGTCCTCATCCTGCCACTCCTAATAGAGGTATTTATAATAATACCTATAATGTTAATCCTTCCAGAGACGTTGTGTTCATCTAAAGTTGATGAGGATTAAATCAAAGAACTCAAGAATTAGAGAAATAACTCCGTTAGAGATTATGGCGAGGGCCGGATTTGAACCGACTGTGCCCGTTTTTACGGCCGACACCCCGGTCTTCAGCCGGGCGCTCTCCCAGGCTGCTCCGAGCTATATTTAAATCCTTCTCGTCTGAGCTACCTCGCCTAGTTTTGTTTTATTGTTTAGGCTTCTATTTTAATTTTGCTCTTTCATGGCGTTAGTAATGCTTTTTATTGTTTTCTGTTTTTTAGGCTTGTTTAACGCGTTTTCGCCATTTTAGAGTCATAGTGTTTCCTGTCTTCTGAAAAGGAGATAAATTAATATTGGTTGTATTATTGTGGTGAATAACCCTAAACTCTAACGGTTTGTAGATTCGATTGACTAAATTTGTAAGTGAAATTTTCTTAGCAAATGCTGGGAGAAAGGCGGTATCACCTGGGGAATTTCTGCCATGCTTTTTAACGTTAGCTTATTTCATTGCCATTTTTAACTCGTCCTATCTCAACGGAAGTTGATGCAGACGCTCCTTGGTTGCACTGCTTCAGGCTCGTTTAAGTTCTTCCTCACTTTGACAGGAGCATGCTTGATGCTTCCATAAACTGCTTTCTTTTTAATGAAAACCAAATCTTCCTATACAACTATTTTATATTCATGATAAAAAAAATAAATACTAGCTATGTCCAATATCCCTAAGAGGTGGGGAGTGTGAAACTATTAGTGGGTGCTCGTTTAAAGATTATTGGGATAATAATGGTTCTTCTACTGCTTGTCTCCATACTTATTATCGCCTCCCCACGGAGCAAGGGGAACCATCACGTTAAGTACGAATGTAAAAGCTACGGAGCAAGCGGCAACAACGACACTCAGACACCTCAGTCTGAGCCGGTGATTGAGAAGCTTGAAGGCCAAGAGAAGAATAATGCGGTGTCTAGAGCACTTGGCTCCGAAAACTTCAAATTGATAGCCTCTTTTTTAGCTGGGGAAGGGCTTCAATACACACTAGAAGATGTTATAGCCTTGAAGTTCGCAAAGATGATAGATAAGAGGCCATGGGAGTATATGGTAGTGGGCATTAATTTTACTGGCGACGTAGAGGCTAGACGGGTAACAGCAGTAATAGTTCTAGAACCCTACAGAGAAGCCCGTGTATATAGATTTGATATAAAGAGGAATTTAGTAGAATTACTGGTTAAATCGGTACAGGGTCAAATAGTAGGCGGTAAGCTTACTTCATCGTGCCGCGAGATCTTGCCGACGGACAACATGTTGTCTACTCAATCCGGCTGCCCTACTTGCACTTTCGAATGTGTTGAGTGTACTAACATGAACTATTGGTGCTTGGTAACATGCTGCTTTAACAAATATTTTATTTTATGTCTCACATGGTGCATGCAGCAATGTTGCTGGGGGAACTTCCAATGGACTTGTTGTTCATGCGACCCCGCTAGTTGCTTTGTGGCGGCGTGTATGGAGTGTCCAGTATGCTATGGCTAGAAAGGTACTAAGTTACAGAAAAATAATTCAAGGAATGAAATGTTACGTGCAAAAGCCGGTACGAGAGCCGTTTATGTTTTTGTCGGCGAGAGCAGTAATGTTGTTAATCACCATGGCTGTCTTGCTCGGCTTAATTGGCTATTATTATTACGATGATGTGATGGATCTACAAAAATCGGTATTTTTCATTTCTTTTGTATCTCTTGTAACAGCCTATTCTATCGGCAGTCTTATATATCAATTTAACATTAAAGGGGCCTGCTTAAAAATCCTAACCATCATATTTCTTTTCGCTTCAAACGGATTCTTTTTTCTAGGTCTTGCATTTAGTTTCTTAACTAAACCTGTGCCTATTTTAGATTTCTTAATATTTATGCTATTCAGCATAATATGGATGGGAGTATCAATTCTTTATTCACTTAGAATTGCTTATAACCTGTTACATGCATCAAGATGCTGAGGGCGAGACGATGTCTAAGGGCAGAGTGTCAGAATTTCCGCAAAGAAACGTAAGAAACATTTTAGATATTTTAAAGTTTGGAATTCACGTGCTACTTTTAGCGCGCGAGCGCGCTTTGTTAAGAAGGGGGCTGGGTTAAAAGAGGTATAGCGAGGCGAATTACAAATGTTGAGGGAAATAGAGGGTATAAGAGAATGGATGCGGAAGCCGTTTTCATTTCAGCCTCTCTGGCCTCTGGCGCTCGCTGTAATCATACTGGTCGTTCTGATTGAAGCATCTTGCTGTTCGCGATAGCCCTTTGCATCGGCGCCTTCATTGAACGATTCGGCGTCAAGAACAGGGGTCTAACACTCCTCTCATTCTCCCTCCTGTTCGCCTCAAACGATTCTTCCTACTCGGATTAATATCCCTTCTTCTAATGAAATCGCAAGTGGAGCTCATGATATTCTTGCCGTTCGAAACCGCATCGATAGCTCTGTTGCTAGTGTATTCTCTCAAGACGGCTTACAACATCCTGAGAATGGGGAGGAAAGCTTAGGCTTAGGGTGAATCGTGAGGGTTTAGAACTAGACTATGAAAACAGTTGAAATTTTGGCGTGCTTAAGCTGGAAACTAAAAGGTTCTTTTTTTACTGGGGTTCGCCCATGCGTCCCTATTTCTTAACGGTTTCTATTCAGATTAATGAACAATGAAGCGTACATACTTTTTTAGTTAGGCGGTCCTGGTAGGAAGACATAAATCATGCCTATATTCCCCTTTTTGGAGATTTAGGTATGAAGCATGATTTCGGCGAGGACGAGTATCGCCTGGAGTTCCTGAGTGGAGGCGGGTTCACTAGAAAGAGGTGTAGTAAATGCGGCAGGTTCTTCTGGTCTCTCGACCAGTCTAGGGATAACTGCGGAGAGTCTCCCTGTTCACCCTATACTTTCATAGGCAGTAGGGTAGGCAGGGATATGGATGATTTAAGCCAGGTTAGGGATGCTTTCTTGGGCTTCTTCAGGAAGAGGGGGCACGAGGTTATTTTACCGTATCCTGTTGTGTGCAGGTGGAGAGATGATCTTTATCTTACTGACGCGAGCATAGTTGATTTCCAGCCTTATGTTACGGATGGTATTATTCCTCCCCCGGCTAACCCCTTGGTGATTTCCCAGCCCTGCATACGTCTGGTTGACGTCGACTTGGTCGGCAAGACTCTTGGGAGGCACCTCACCATTTTCGAGATGGGCGGCCATCACGCGTTCAACAGCGAGGAAAAAGAGGTCTACTGGAAGGAGAATACTGTGAGATACGGCTTCGAATTCTTCACCGGGGAAATGGGGGTTAAGGGTGAGGATCTTACTTTCGTCGAAAGCGCTTGGAGCGGGGGTGGAAACGCGGGGCCCTGCTTCGAGGTTATTTCACACGGCCTTGAGGTTGCTACTCTAGTCTTCATGAAGTATAAGGTTAACCCGGACGGTTCTCTGAGGGAGCTGCCTATTAGAACGGTTGACACAGGATACGGGATGGAGAGGATAAACTGGCTTTTAAGCGGGGCTCCAACCGGCTTTCATGCTTTCTACTGCGGTCTTCTCCACAAGGTTTCTAAACTGGTTGACATCGATGTTCCCCAGGAGTTTCTTAAAGAGTATGGGGTCAGAGTTTCCCTTTCTGAAGGCAAGTTTCTAAGCCCGGCTGAGAGGATTGGGCTCGTCAGGGACCTTGGCTTCCCGGATTCCTTCTCAGCTAAGCTTGAAGCAATGGAGAATGTTTTCAAGGCTCTGGATCATGTTAAGAGCCTAGTGTTCATTCTTTCAGAGGGTGTTGTGCCCTCTAACACCGGAGTGGGCTATTTGGCTAGGTTACTCTTAAGGAAGACAGCCAGGGTTCTGGATAGGCTTGGCGTTAATTCCCTCCTGCTCGACATGGTTTCATGGGAGGTTGACTACTGGGGTAGGGATTTCCCGGGCCTCTGTGAGCTTAAAGACAGTATTCTGAGGCTTGTCGAAATAGAGCTTAAGAAATACAGGAGGAGTATTGAAGAGGGAGTTAGACACGTGGAGTCTCTTGTTAAAGAATCCAAGTCGATAAGTGTTGAGAAGCTTGTCGAACTTTACGATTCCCACGGTGTTACGCCTGAGCAGGTTGCAGAAGTTTTTTCAAAGAAGGGTGTTGAAGTAAGGATTCCGGAGGACTTCTATGGCATGATAGCGGCCAGACATAAACAGCCTAAGGGTCTTGGAGAAGAGGGAGCGGTCACGCTGGATTTCGACGAGAAGGCTTTTCCTGAGACTGTTAAATACTTCTATAAGAATCCTGATTTGCTGGAGCTCGAGGCCAAGGTGCTAGGTGTCTTCAGTGGTAAGGTTGTTCTCGACCGGACAATCTTCTACCCGGAGGGCGGCGGCCAGCCTGCTGACAAAGGTAGGCTAATCTTCAACGGGAAGGAAGCCTTAGTGAAGGATGTTAAGAACTTGAATAACCGGATAATCCATTTTATCGATGGTCCCGCCCCTAGTGTAGGCAGCGTTGTTAAAATGGTTGTTGACTCTAAAAGTCGTTTCCAGCTTAGAAGAGCCCATACTGCTACGCACATTATAAACACTGCTGCCAGAATGATTCTTGGAAACCATGTTTGGCAAGCAGGTGCCCAGAAAGACACTGTCGAATCCAGACTTGACATTACTCATCCCCTCCCCCTAACCGGTGAAGAGGTTGAGAAGATAGAGCGTAAGGCTAATGAAATAGCCCTGTCGAACATCGATGTTAAAATACAGGTTCTACCTAGAACTGTCGCCGAGAAGGAGTATGGTTTCAGAATATACCAAGGCGGTGCTGTTCCTGGTAAAGAGCTTAGGATCGTCAAGATAGATGGTTTTGACGCTGAGGCCTGTGGAGGGCTTCACGTCAACAAGACTGGTGACGTTGGGCTGGTGAAGATAGTTAGGGTTGAGAGGATTCAGGACGGTGTTGAAAGAATAGTTTTCCGAGTGGGCTTCTCCTCCTTGGATTACGTGAGGTCGCTTGAAAACAAGATGTCTAGCTTGGAGAACATTCTAGGTGTTCCAAGGGACAAGATAGTTCAGGAGGCTGAAAGAGTCAGGAGCGAGTTGAAAAACCTGAGTAAGAAGGTTGAGAAAATACTGGAGAACCAGTTTGACACGCTGGCGGATCAACTGCTTTCCAAGGCTGTTGAAGAGTCCGGCATTAGAATCGTGCTCTACAGCTCAGAAGAGCTTGAGGTAAGCCGTCTCATAAGTCTTGGCGAGAAAATCTCTAGGAGGGAGCCGAACTCCATAACAGTGGTGATGTCACCCATCCCAACCGTGCAGTTCGCGGTTTTCGCGGGTGAAAAGGCTCTTGAGAGGGGTGTCGACTGCTCTCTGCTAGCGCGCCGCATCCTTAGCGAAATCGGGATTGGTGGAGGAGCCGGAGGCAGGAGAAACTTCGCGAAGGGAGGGTTAGCAGCCAAGGTTGACGCTAAGACTTTCGAATCAAAGGCTTTAAAAGCCATAAGCAGTGTCCTTCCAAAGGGTTAGAAGAAGGGTTTAGCACGCATGTTCCAACAAATTGTTTGAAACCTTGGTAAAACCTGCTTACGCCATCCTTTTCCTTAGTTCTTGGAATTTTCAACGACATACTCTACAATTTTAAGGGCTTCTTGGGGTTTTTTCCACTCAAGCGCGCGCCTCCAAAAGACTTTAGATACCCTAAAACGTTTAATAATAAGTTAATTCTAGGATGTGAAAACTTCAGCATAATGTTTAGTAATGTCAAACATATCGTCTTAGCCCAGCACGCTCACTTAGGGCGTCAAATTTAAGCGACTTTAGCCTTTTCGACAACCTGTGAATCAAGGGCAAAGAAAATCCAATAAGCATTAAGACCAGATACATCTGCCAAGCCTCGAAACCATATTCCTGTTCTTCCAGCTGAGGAAATTCAACGGAGGTCTTCGTAATATGCATGTTGTAAAAAAATAGTATGCCGAATTCCAGCAATATCTCATCAGTATAACAATATCCGTGGATTAGAAGACAGGTATCGCGATCATATGATAAGGCTATCTTGAAGGTTTGAACATTCATCTGGAACGGAAGATCCAGCAGTTCCTTCTCAATCCTGACCAAAACATAGTAGTAATGCCTAAACCTACCGAGAGGGGTTTCTCTGATGAGCTCGTCATCTAAAAGCAGGTAATCCCCTTCAACTTCTTTTCCGAAAAAGTTTGAGAAACAAGGAACCTTACCGCTGGTGGCGGAGAATTCTCTCCACAGTGGAAAGAGCCCAACTTTCCTTCCTTCTTTATAAGCCATTAGAGTTTTCAAATCAACATCATATATGCATGATGTTTGAAGTAGCTTGAACTCGATCCACTCCGCCTTTTCCCAGGGGGCTAAGCCTAGCTTAGCCGGTATCCATGCAGTGAGATTGAGAGTGACATTGAATCGTGCAAAAGAATAGTTCATGTGTAGAAGCTCAAATCTATAAGTACCATTGCATCGGAGAGCGGGATAATAATCCCGCAGGTATGAGAGAGACGAGTTTGAAATTACCACAAGCCCGACGGGCCTTGAGTCAAGAAAATACTCGACGTAGAATCCGGGCTTAAGCCATGCGGGTTCCGGTCGAGAGAAACAAACGATAATGGACAGCAACATAGAAAAAAGTGGGAAAAAAGTAAAGACTCGCTTAGTAATCAGTACGGGCATTTGCCTCTAGACATAACCAACCTGAGCATATGCCGCTACGAGTAAAATATCATATGGATATGAATAAGCCCAGACTTCTGTCAGCGTAAAACCCCCGGATGGACTGTTTCCTCCGTCACCTGGATAAACCCATATTTCTACGTAGCAAGGAATACCAGCACCGCCCCAGCCTCTGTGGCGGAAGTCAAAATACCAGTTGATACCAGGCACGTACCAAGCCTCGACATAAGCATATGCACATGAGGCATAGGGTCCTGTACGGTAATCATCATCCCAAACTTTTTGAGCAATAACAGAAATGCTTGATGAAAATATGACTACTAACGTCAGAAGAAGGAGCATCCTTCTCATCTTATTTCATCCACCTTTTTTTCTATTTTATCTCTCCATTTAAATGTTGTTTAACATTAGTTAAATATGTGATTAGGTGCTGATGAGTAAAATATAAGTAGGCAAAGTTGTCTTTGTGCATGCCGATGAAAGCTGTTGAGGCAATAAATGTTTCCAAGAGGTTTGGTGACACTCTTGCCCTTGATAATGTGCACACGACTTTCGAAAACGGTGTCTACGGGTTGGTGGGGCCAAACGGCTCCGGAAAAACAACCCTCATTAGAATAATGCTCGGTCTTCAAAAGCCATCGTCTGGAAAAATCCTAGTGTTAGGCAAAAACCCCCTCTTAGAACACGACAAGATATGCTCTATGATTGGCTACCTGAGGGAAAAATGCACTTTTCCAAAATGGGTTTCGGGAGTAGAATACTTGAGGCATGTGGCTAAGTTAAAAGGTGTGGGTTTCAACCCCGATATTCTAAGTCACCCGATTGTAAAAGGCGATTTCCTTCGAAGAAAGATAGGAACATATTCCGCAGGCATGGTTCAGAGACTGGGCCTCGTTCAAGTACTGGTTGGCGACCCCGTCCTTATAATTCTTGATGAGCCTTCGACGAACCTTGACCCTCTTGGCAGAATTGAAATGATTCAGCTCATTCAAGAACTTAAGCGGCGCGATGATAGGACTATCATAATTTCAACACACATCTTAGAAGAGCTTCAACAAGTATGCGATTTCATAATCGTAATATATAAGGGGAGGATCATTGTTCAAGACTCTTTGGAAGGATTCGTCGCAAACTTTTCGCCTGATGGCACGTTAGTAGGTGCCTACGCAAAAGTCATGGGGGATGTCTCGGCTTGAACCGCGAAAACGTCTATTGGGAGCTGAAGAAACTTATGGTGTTTCCAATACCCGAAATAATGATCATCAGCATGGTATTCAACGGAACAATAGAATTGCCAAACCTACTAGTGTTTTCGAACCCCACAATCCATTCTTTCCTCCAAATGTTTGTACAATATATTTTGAATTCAGTGCTTGGAACATTCATGATACAGGGGGCGGTAACCGGGGTTCTTGCCACAATCCTATTCGTGTATGAACGGGAAGCTGGAATCTTGGATATGGAACTAGCGTATTCTCGTGGTAGAAAAGAACTATTCGCCGGAAAGCTTTTAGCCTTATTTTTGGCGAGCATTATATATGTTTCCGCTGTGACGCTGATACTCGTTGTCGAGAATCTGAGGGGTATGTGGCTGGCTGATTCTCTCATTTCCATTATATTCCAATTTCTTCCCGTATTGGTTCAAACATTTTTCATCATATCTGTAAGCGTCTTAATATCCACAGTTTCTGAAAGAAGCATCATATCTATATTATCGACTGTGCTGGTTTTCTACTCTTTAAACACGATGTCCTTCCACTATAATCCTGAAGAAATATTCTTCCTATCCTTTATTCCTCCTAGTTCTACAAGAAGCTTTCTAATCGTCCCTCACTTGAGCACTGACGCCTTAGCCACTACCTTAGCTATTTCCATCGGGCTTCTACTGGTCGCGTATATCTGCTTCACCCGCTTTTATGAGGTGAGATGAATTGAATCCCGCGTCAAGACTAGGCTTCTTTCTAATCCTAGTATCTGTAACCTACATCTTTGCACGCCAACCCTTCTTTGACAGAGCTATGGGCTGGAGGTTCTTAGAGCCGGCGGGTAACGTTACCTCGAGAGAAATCTTCTTCTTCACACGCTCGTCGAGCATCATCCTGTCCGTCGATATCCCCAGAGATGTTGATTCAACCCTTATATTTTTAAGGCCGGAAGAAGTCGGGGCTTACCTGCAGAACCAGCCCCTGACCGGAGTGGGGGCAAGTAGGCATGAGGGGTCTTTCATAGTGACTCTTCAGACAGCGCAAAGGGGTATTCACGCCCTCGTTTTAAACTTCAGTCCTCCCAGCCCATCTCTGAGTCTCCGAACATCTTCGCAAGGGATTTCAGAATCGGAGTATACGGATCAAATCATTGTCTTCACCGCTGGAGTTCTATTATTATTGCCATCATTTTTTCTAAAAAGAAGGAGCAGGGTGAAGCACATGCTAACTTAAAGGCTAAGCACACTTTACCGTAGTATCACGATTAATTGAAACAGAGTCGATGGTTGTCATAACCAAGAATCCTGCGAACTAAGGGCTGACAGAAAGAGCCTGAGCTGTCTTCCAAAAAGCCTATCGTTACATCTTAGCGCGCGCTAAGAGACTACCATGGTAGGAAAATCATACTCTGCTTTTACCCTAAAGACGGCACCCCTGATGCACTCAGGAAGCAAGGGGGTTCAGGGATTGAATGAAAAACGAGAGGAAGGGTCTAAATCAAGACCAGCCTGGGGCGACGGAATAGTGCGTGCTGTTGTTTCAAGGTTAACCTCGACTAGAACCTCTCTATTACCATAAATTATTTAAACAAGGCAGTGCGATAAATGAAAACAGCCGCATGAGTTGCAGAAAGCCGTTACGGTATGAAAGCCGTTACGTTCATACCCGGCTTATCAGTCAAGCTTTTTGCAAGTTGCCCGGGGTCCACCTTAAGCTTAACCAATTTAGTGGCCAGCCCCTTACATTCCTTCAGCATCTGTTTCCCAGTAACTTAAGTTAATCTTATAAAATTTTCGTCAGTACAACCCTTGCGTTCACCCAACATTTTAAAAAATATGTTTAAAGAAATGCCAAGCTTAGAGCCATAAAAGGCAACCATATGTCCGCACGCAAACAAGTAAGCCTCTAGCTTATGTTTAGTTTGGTCTTAGTCCAAATCTTCTTTCAAGCCATTCGAACCTCCCCTTAAACCCGTAGAATTTCTTAACGTCTCCTATTTCTAGCAGGGTTACTTCATCCTTGATCTCGTGAAGCTCTCCGAGGAATTTCAACCGTGCTTCCTTAAGCTGATCCTCCGTCGAAACCAAGAATATTTTCGACTCCCAGAGGTTGTGAGCATGCTTAAGCCTGAGGAGGTCTGCCTCCAGGCTTCCCCTCATATGGACTTCGAAAACGTATTTCGGGCCGATTCTCGGAGGCCGGGTAACCCTGTGAGGACAGCCCTAGCATCGCAAACAGTGCATACCGGAAAGCCTTATCTCAAGCCCACGCGTTTCCCATCTATGGATGGGCGTGGCTGGAGACGCCTGCTTTCAACACTCTTCATCCTTTTCCTCCAGCCGGTTTAAGTAGCATACTCAACAGGCCCCTGATGGGAAAGATTTAGTCTTTAAGACGAAGGACGGTCGCTTCATAGTCATAGAGGTCAAGTCAACCACGAAGTATGGTAGCATAGGCAATGCTATTAGGAATGGCTTGGAGCAATTAAAAAAATACAAAGAGTATATTGAAGAACATGGTCTTAAGTAAAAAGGGCTATGGTATTAAGAGGGGGGAGAATATTAAAGCTTACATAGTAGCCTATGTTTACTTAGAGAAAAAGAAAGCGGAAGTAGGATATGAACCCCTATCTGAGGGTTAAAAGATCTTGAACCTCCAGCCCCTCTCCCTCTCCAACTTTCTCAACCTGAAACCAGGGATATTAATGTTTTTACAAAATAATCTGGACAGATCAAATTAAGGAGATTCTTAATTCCTTCAAGAGAATGGTATGTAAGCTTTTATATCTTATTGGAGGAAGAGAAATAGTGCTAGAAGTTGGAGGAGATGAATGAAGAAAACTTCCTAAAGAAACTAGTTGCTCACATGAATGAACGGTATGGTCAGATACTAGGAAAGTTGGAGGAATACGGGATCATCTGTTTTCCCTACAAATCAGAAAGATATGTGAAGGGGAAATCAGAAGTTTGTATTGATGGGAAAGAGAGGAAGATAAAATAGGCTGTTAAAATATTTTATGAGCGCTACCTTCCACAAATCTTAGAGTTTTATAATTGCACCGTAATTGTTCAGACGAATAAAGTATATGATGTGCATAAAGAGCTTATGTTCTTTTATCGGATGGATTATCTGAAGGCAGAAGTCCTAGCAAAGAAGCTTGTGGAAGAGGATCGAGAAAAATGGAGACATGAATATCCCATAATTGTAGCACATCTGGCCTATGGAGAGTATGTGGCTAAACTAGTTAGCAAGAAAACAGGCATTAAGGTAAATTATCTTCTCCCCGGATATTTCTACGTGCTGTTCGATTCCACTGGGCTACAATGAAAAAATGAAAGCCATTATTGAAGCATTGGATGCGATGGATATGGCGGTAAAGGAATTTTGGAACAACAAGAAAAGAAAGGAATTTCTCAGAAAGGAGGGATACAGAGAGCTTGAAAAGACCCTAAGGAAGAGAAAACATGCTCCAAAAAAGCGTATTCATTAGTAACCACGGCAAGTTGTTAAGATTCTTATCTGAGGTTCCTCCCTAAATCTTTAAGTATCTTTCCAAGGCTTGGAAAACAAAACCTTGGAGAAGCCAGAGTACTCTTTCTCAGAGATCGAGAAGAAGTGGCAGAGAAAGTATGAGGAGGAGAAGGCTTTCGAGGCTGAGCCAGACCCGTCTAAGCCAAAGTTCTTCGTAACCTTTCCTTTCCCCTATATGAGTGGGCCCGTCCACCTCGGCACGGCATACACTTTAACTCGTCTAGACGTTGTGGCAAGGTTTAAGCGTAAGAGAGGTTTCAACGTTCTTTTCCCGTTCGCGTTCCACTGGACCGGTACGACTATAACCGGAATCTCTGACAGGATAAGCCGGGGCGACGCGAGAACTATTGAAATACTTGAGAAGATGGACGGTGTCCCAAGAGAAGAGATTGAACGTTTCAAAGACCCGCTCTACCTAGCTAAGTATTACACTGAGAGGAATCGTGCTGCTCTTAAGGATTATGGTCTGGCTGTAGATTGGCGTAGAGAGTTCCATACTTCCAGTTTAAACCTTGGCTTCAGCACTTTTGTTCAATGGCAATACTTGAAGCTGAAGGAGAAGGGTTACATTACGAAGGGGGTGCACCCCGTCGTATGGTGTCCGAGGGACAAGAGTTCCACGGGGGATCATGACAGGCTTAGCGGAGAGGGTGTTTTCCCAGAGAAGTTCTATCTCGTCAAATTCCGTCTTGGAGACTCTCATCTTGTTGCCGCAACCTTCCGTCCGGAGACGATTTTCGGAGCCACAAACGTTTGGGTCAACCCGGATGCTGCTTATGCGGAGGCGACTGTCGACGGTGAAAAATGGATTGTTAGCGTTGAGACGCTGGATAAGCTTGCCGACCAGATGAGAACTATTAATAAGATGCGTGAATTAAAGGGCAGGGACCTTATAGGCAAGGCTGTTGAGACTGTTTTCACAGGTGCTAGAGTCCTGGTATTGCCGGCTTCATTCGTAGACCCTTCTCTTGGAACAGGCGTGGTCTACAGTGTTCCAGCGCACGCTCCGTATGATTACATGGCTCTTGAGGACTTGAAGAGAAACGAGGCTGTTCTCAGGGAGTACAGTCTCGACCCGGCTGAAATCCGTTCTATAAAACCAATATCCATGATAACAACCGAGAAGTATGGTTCAAATCCCTCTGAGAAACTTGTTACAGAACTCAAGATAAAAAACCAATTTGACCCTAAGCTGGAAGAGGCTACAAGCCTAGTATATAGGGAGGAGTTTCACAAGGGTGTGACGCTTAGCAACTGCGGCAGGTTTTCAGGTTTACCTGTCCAGAAGGCTAAAGAGCTTGTTATCGAGGAGATGAGGAAAACCGGTGTAGGGGACGAGTTTCTAGAATTGCCGTCGCCGGTGGTTTGCAGATGCGGGACGAGGTGCCACGTTAAAATCCTGGGTGACCAGTATCTCTTAAGATACTCTTGGCCTGAATGGAAGGCTAAAGCTCTGAAAGCATTGGTAAGAATGAGCATATACCCCAAGGAGGTTAGGGAGAACTTTACTTATTTCGTAAACTGGTATGATGACTGGGCTTTCACAAGGACCTCTGGGCTCGGAACCCCGGTTCCATGGCTTCCTAGCCATATTGTTGAAACGCTGAGCGACTCCACCGTGTACATGGCGTACTACATCGTTTCAAAATACGTTAACAACAGGATGTTGAAGCCTGAAAACCTTACTGAAGAGTTCTACGACTATGTGTTACTCGGAATGGGCGTGCCGGAGGAGGTTGAAAGTAAGACAGGCGTATCCGCGGGCTTCTTAAAGAGGCTTAGGTATGAGTTTGACTACTGGTATCCGGTTGACCTTAGGAACTCAGGCAAGGATCTTGTCGCAAATCATTTAACATTCTACATCTTCCACCATGTCGCCATCTTTCCTGAGGAGAAATGGCCTAGACAAATATCGGTGAACGGCTTTCTAAGGATAGAGGGACAACCCATGCATAAGTCTAAGGGAGTCTTCATCTCTCTAAGGGATGCTGTTGAAAAATACGGTTCGGATGCGACGAGAATAACCTTGCTTCTCTCGGCAGAGGGCTTGGAGGATCCTAACTGGGAGAGTGAGAAGGCTAGGAAAAACATTGAGCTGTTAAGAAGCATCTACGGGTTTGTTCACTCACTTTTAGAAGAAAAAGGATCGGCTTGCAACGGGCACATGGAGGATTGGTTAAGGAACGCGGTCAGGAAACGTGTTAAAAACGTTACAGAAGCCCTTGAAAACATGCAGATAAGAGAGGCCGCGAGTGAAGCCCTTTATGGTTTAAGAAACGACTTAAGATGGTACTTGAGAAGGGTTAAGGAACCTGATTCCACGGCTTTAAGGGAGGCAGTTGAAACATGGCTTAACTTGCTCTACCCTTTCTCACCGCATCTCGCCGAAGAGTTGTGGAGCAAGCTGGGTAAGAAGAATCTGCTTGCCAACCACGCGTGGCCCGTGTCTGTTGAAGCCGACGAGAAGCCTATGCTTATAGAGAAATACTTAGAGCAGCTCGTGGAGGACACTTATCAAATACTGAAGGCTGTGAAAAAGACTTCACCGACCAAGCTGAGGCTCATAACAGCCGCGCAATGGAAGAATACCGCGTTTAGAGAAATAGTTGAGATCGCTGAGACGAATCCTGAAAAAATAAGGGGAATCTTGGCACGGCACGCAACCGGCGTCAGCAAGGAGGAACTCGGAAGATTCATGGGGCAGGTGATGAAGAACATTCAGACGGTGACGGAAGAACACAGGAAGATTCTAAAATACGTGCTAGAGAAAGGCGAGCAGAACATAATTAAGGAGGTGCAATCCTTCTTCGAGAAGGAGTTCAGGTGCAGCGTCGAAACATTCAGCGAGGACGTGGCTCAAAGGGAAGAGGTGAGGATGCTTCTTGCAAAGAAGCCTCCAATCCTACCGGGAAGACCAGCAATAATAATGGACTAAAAACAAAACCGTTAACATTTTTAACCCACCCCTTAAACAAAAACAATCGGGCCCGTCGCCTAACCTGGATATGGCGGCAGACTGAAAGGCCGAGCCCTCTATCATAGTGGGACGAATGTGGGAGAGCTGTAATGATCTGGGTTCAAATCCCAGCGGGCCCGTTTCAACCCCTGGAGTTTCAAGAGCAGGCTATATTGTGGTTCCCCGGTTTTTATGCTTCCCCCATTCCTTTAGCGTTTAAAGGGAGTTTCTAATGTTGACAGTGAAGCTTTTTACATGAAAATGCTAAATACTTAGGCTGCGGGCATATGTCGGTCATGAGCAGGTCGCGGATGGAGCAGGTTAAAAAGAAGATAAACGTGATTCACCTGCTTAAAGTGGTCAAAGACAGGTATACTTATAACGAGCTTTCGCAGCTCACCGGCCTGCCTATCACGGTTCTAGCAAGGTATGTTAACGGGAATGTGCTGCCCTCGGATGAGAGGGCTGATGAGCTTTACCGTACTCTCACAGAGAAAATTCCGCTTGAGGAAATTATTTCAAGCAGGCTTGTTCTAGACGAATCCGGCTACTTCGACTCTTCACGAGTAATATGGGATGTGAACCTTCTGAGGCTTATCAGCCATAAGGCTGTGATTCCTTTCATGGGGAGAAAGATAGACAAGGTTATGACTACTGCCGTGGACGGCATTCCCTTAGCGTCGTTCGTGGCTGAGGAGCTTGACGCTGACCTTGTGATAGCTAAAAGGTATAAGGAGGTTGGGGTGAAGGATTTCCTTGAAGCCACCTACGTCATAGGCAGCTCTGCTGTAGTAAGCTCTCTATATATTCCAAAAAGCGCTTTGAAGAAGGATGACAACGTCCTGATAGTGGATGATGCTATAAGAACGGGTGAGACAGATGTTGCTTTAATAAGGCTTATCGAGAAGGCTAAGGCTAATATAGTGGGCATTTTCATCCTTATTGCAACCGGTAAAGATTGGAGGGAAAAGCTTCAGAAGAGGACGAACGCGCCAATATACGTTTTCACAGAGATAAATCCGAGGCCTTTGGAAGTGGAGCAGAGGAAGTAGGAGGTTGATCCAGTCGAACCCGCAGACAACCCTCGAGGCTAAGGTTCTAACTCTTAAGAATAGGAGGATTGAGGAAGCGTTATCCGGTTTCGAAGCGCTTTCCAGCAGGCCCAAGCCACCGGAATACCCGCTCGTCATCCTGCATAGCAATAAGGGTAAAGTTGTAAGCCTAGGATGTTTCCAGGTTGCTGACGAAGATTTTCTAACAGGCTTCATACGTAAAAGAGGTTTGAAGTACTTCTTCAGGCTTCACGGAGGAGACGTGATGCTCCATGATGAAAACCAGGTTGGGGTCGCGTTGATAGTGCCCATGGAAGAGAAGTACAGAGAGACCTACGTTTCCCTGATAAGCTTTATCTTGAAGAGAAACGGTGTGTCGAACATTCATATTACAAATGAATACATACTGTGTTTCAATAAGGTTCTAGGAGAAGTAATACATGTGGAGAAGAACGGGTTTTCAAGCTGGTTCGCATTCATCTATTTGAAGAGAAATTATGAGGAAATGGCTGGCTTAAAATTCCCTAAAGAACGGCTGATTAAAGAAAGAGTTGGCAAGCTTAAGGAGAACTATATAGGGTTAGATCAGGTTTTAGAGAAACAGGTTTCTGCAGATGCGTTTTTAGAATCAGTTAAGACAGTTTTGATGGATGATCTAGGCTTTAAAATAAAAGATTTTAAGCTGGGGCTTAGGGAAAAGAAGTTTTTCTGGAAGTATAGAGACATGCTTAAGAACAACCGTGTTTCTGAGAGTGTTCAACTGAAGCATTCCGCGTTGTTGAGGGAGAAGGGTGCCCTTCTTTTTTCTAAAAGATTGATGAATGGTTTTCTAAGGATGAGGCTTAAAATTAAAGATAGGACTCTAGAGAAGATCAGCATATCCGGGAGCTTTATGTTCGAACCTTCTGAGAAACTTAGAGATTTCGAGAAAATGCTGGAGGGTAAAGAGCTTGACGAAACCGTTTTAACCGAGAAGGTTACGGAATTCTTTATTAACGAGAAGGTCAAGGCTTCCTTCACAGCGTTCGAAATAGTTGAACTACTTTATGGAGCAGCCGGTGGACTTAATGAGCATGGAGACAAGTAAAGAACCCGAATTTCCAATCGTGGCTAAGAAAAGCCGCGACGAAGTGCATGTTACTGACAGGGAGGCTGCAGGGTGGCTTGATTCTAAAGGCTATGGTTTCAAGTTTAGGGAAGATTTTTTAGTGCTCCGTCCCTTTGAAGCCCTCTACCTTATGAGCCAGAATAAGCTCGTATTGTACCATGGGTCTAAACAGGTGATGTTTAACCAGTACCTTAAGATTCTGGAAAAGACCGATAGTAAGATATGGTTGAGATACTTAATATACAAGGATCTGAGGGACAAAGGATATGTTGTTAAAGACGGCTACGGCTTCGACATAGATTTCAAGGTTTATGAGGCCGGCGACTATGGTTCGAAGCCTGCGAAATACCTTGTATACGGGGTTGCTGAAGGAACACCCCTCCCCGTCACGAAGCTCTACAATATTCTAAGACACTCCTACTCTCTTAGGAAGACACTGATAATCGCGACCGTTGACAGGAGAAGCGAAATAGTTTATTACATGCTCTCCTCCCTCCTTCTTGGGAAAGAGACTAGAAGAGAACAATGAGGGGAGAAAATCTTACTCTTAGAGGAATGCGAAACCTGCTGCCGGATGAAAAGGCGAAGTTGAACAAGATTGAGAGCGAGATAAGAAGGCTTTTCAAAATATACGGGTTCCAAGAGGTTGAAACACCCACAATAGAACCCTTGGAGCTCTTCGAGCTGAAATCCGGAGAGGAGATTAGACACAGAATGTACAGGTTCACGGATCTCGGGGGCAGGGAGGTCGTTTTAAGGCCTGAGGCAACAGCATCCATAGTGAAGCTTGTGGTACAGGAGTTGCGTAGCACCCCGCTTCCGATAAAAATAGGCTACGTGTTGAACGCGTTCAGATATGATGAACCACAATACGGTAGATACAGGGAGTTTAAGCAGGGAGGTTTCGAAATATTTGGGGCTAAGAACCCACTGGCGGATGCAGAGATTCTTGAAATCTCTTCAAGGCTGATGGAAGGCCTCGGGATAAAGGATTACTACATAAAGATAGGGCATGAAGGCGTTTTAAGAGCAGCATTAACCCATTTTAGCATCGAGGAGGGCGTTCAGGACAGGGTTCTAGGCTTAATAGACAAGGAAAGGCTTACCGAGGCCTTTGAAATACTTGGCTCTCTCCAGAAAGGCAGGGAGGCCATCAACATTATTAGGAGTCTCTGGGAGATTAAAAGCAGGAATCCGGATGAAGCTTTTAGAAGAGCAAGCGAGGTTTTGAAAGAGGTTCCTGAAGCGGTTGACCAGTTGGAGAATCTGAGGGAGATAATAGAGCTTGCTAAAGCCAGCAAGGTAGGCGAGTTTCTTGTCGACATGGGTTTCGCGAGAGGCCTCGACTATTACACCGGAATGATCTTTGAGGTTTACGTGAAAAACCTTAAGATCGCTGTCAACGGCGGTGGAAGATACGATAAGCTGGCAGGACTCTTAGGGTGGGATGTTCCAGCTGTTGGCTGCGCACCCGGGATAGATCGATTAAGCCTCGCAATAGATAAGACTGTTCCCCGAGACGACTTGGTATGCATGGTTGTAAGCATGGTTAAGGAGGGCGATATTTTTGCAGCGAAGCTTGCAGGCACGCTGAGGATGAGGAGGGTTCCCACACTGGTTGACTACACTAGAAGAGATGTTGGCAAGGCTCTCTCCTATGCTTCGAAGAGAAACGTAAAATACGTTGCGTTAATCGGTGGCAGGGAAGTTGAGACTAACACTGTTGCTTTGAAAAACATGGAGACAGGGAGCCAGGAGGATCTTGGAATCGAGCAGGTTGTTGAAAAACTATCATCTTACAGTCTTCAGAGGACTTAATCATCACTCTCCGGAGAGAAGATGCACGTTTCCTATTCTAACTTTCTCCAAATGTTTTCTAGCCGCCTCGTAACATTCGCGCGCCTGCCTCCGGCTGGTCGTAGGAAGGTCATCCATGATATACTGAGGGTAAAAAGCTAGAAGCGTGTAGGGTATCCTAGGGTTAACCTCCGCTATGAATCTGGCGATATCCTCAACCTCAACCGCGTCAACATATCCTGGAATAAGGAGTGTGCTGGCAGTTAAAACAGGCACCTCAGGACGCTGCTTGAAAAAGCTCTCACCTATTTCCCTGAAATTAGCAAACGCAGCCCTGTTTGAAACCCCACACAGTACTCTGCTAAGGGTTTCATCCCACACTTTAAGATCGAACTTCACAACGCCGCCGCTCTTAAGAGAAAGCTCAGCCACCTTCAAGGCGAAAGCCTTGGACATGTTTCCATTAGTCTCCCAGCATATTCTAAGTATACGTTTCTCTTCCTCAGACCTTTGAAGGGTAATCCGGCTGGTTTCAAGGGCATGCATCATCTGCGTGGAAGGGTCTCCCCCAAAAAAGCAGACGCATGAAACACTCCGGTCAACCTTAGAAGCGAGCTCCTCAGAGCTTACAAGGGGCCTCAGGCTTTGAGACATCTGCCTGAAATGCCAGTTCTGGCAGAAAAGACAGTCAAAACTACAGCTCCCATAGAACACGGCGAGATTCGAAAATCCCTCCTCGACACCCGGCTTGTAGGCATACTTAGGGTAGCCTGCGCCTGTGCAGCCTGGGCAGAACCACCATGCGACACAGTTAGTTGGAAGAGGATCATAATACCATTCTAATAGTCCTCTCTCCTGCGTTCCGCCGAGCCTAGTTAAACGGCCGTTGGAATTCAAAACTAGCCCGCAGAACCCTTTCTTCCCCGGCTTGATTCTGCAATCGTTAGCGCAGACGCCGCAGGCTAAACCATCAGGGTCCTTAGGGGGGGTCGGCGGAAGCCCGAAGACCCTTCTTGTAGCGTTGTGAACACGCTTAGCTATCTCGACAGCCTCCTCCGGTGTTCTTCTTATGCATTTTAGACAAACACCTAGCTGGCCGGCTATTAAAGGGGACTCGTCTCCACAAATCAAACACCTTCCCAACTGCTTCCCTCTAAACATTCTCTGAAGGAGTATTTATTTTAAACTTAGGGACCCCGAACCGCTGACTCATCCTTCAGCCTCTTCAGTCATCCTAGTTATTACTGCAAATCCCTTAACCCCTTGGAAACTAGTCCCTAGGACAATGCTTGTGGGGACCGATCCCATGTTCGGAATTATGGCTGAAACCTCCTCGCCTCTCTCCCTAACTTCCTCTAGAAATTTGCCAAACATAGGCAAGTCGTCTTCAAATGATCCTATGGGATAGTAGTAGATCCTCCAATGTTTTCCAGAATGTTTAACGAAAATATCAATACCCGTTTTCCCAGCATCCTTCTTAATCCTCGCTCTTTCCACTATTAAGTATAGAACCGCATCCTCCCAAGACACGCTTACGCCCAAGCCTCGAGCATGCTTCTCAAGATATTTGCGAGCATTCTCAACCTCTTTTTCAGCTTTTTCATCTCCTAGTTCCTGCCTTAACTGCTCGTAAGCAGCTTCAGCATCCTCCTTCTTCATGTATTTCTCATTTGTCAATTTCTAATATTTGGTTTAAAGGTTTTATGCTCAGAAGAGTAGTAATATTATGAAAGCGTTTTGTACACTTTCTCTCTTTGCCTAAAGTAATAAATACTGATGAGAGACCAGAATCATAATGGGGAACTTCATTCCTCCGTGTGGTGCTTACTGCAAAGCTTGTAAGAGCCGTGGAAAAGAGTGCGTTGGCTGCGTAGAGACAAATGGGAAACCCTTCTTCCTGAGGGGGATGAGGCTGGATGTCTGCCCAGTTTGGCGATGCGTAGAAAAACATGGGTTGAGCACTGCGGTAACTGGAGGATTTCCTTATAGCGGATTTAGAAACTGGCATGAGCCGGCTAGGGTATAGTCACCCCCCTGAGGGCGGGGCTTCTGACCTTAAGGAAAAGAATAGGAGACTAAGCATGGGTCAAATGGGTTAAGGAGATAGAGTTTGAGGGCTGATCTCAAAATAATGTTTTTCGAAATCAACTATCCTGCCATTCTTAACCTTAACCCCTTCTCTAGCCAGCATTCTGGCTTTCTTCCCTACTCCTTTCATGCCTCCGTAGCCACCAAGTCTTCCATCACTGTACACGACTCTGTGACACGGTACAGTCGGCGCATAGGGGTTGCTTCTCATTAAAGCTCCAATAGCCCTTGCGGAATCAGGATGCCCAACAGCCCTAGCCAACGCCCCGTATGTGATAACCCTCCCCTTTGGAACCTTCTTAAGCAGCTCGTAAACAAGTCCTCGGTCAACAACCTTCCTTTTCACAAGCCTGTTAGGGTATACGGGAATTTAACCCTTTAGACAAGCCACTAGATGAATATTGGAATAAGCTTAACAGTAGTGCTCGACTCGGTACTGGAACAAACTTATAAACCTGTTATGTTTGCATATGGCTTGAATGAAGAAACTTGAGGAAGCGGTTTTGAGAGCTGTAGACGAGTATAACATGTATAGGAGCCCGGAGGCCAAGGCCAGGCTTACCATCGATTTCGAAGGGACTTTCTGCAAGACCTGTGGAGTCTACGATTATCTTGAAGACTTCATATATGGGCTTCAGAGGTTCATCGACGTGAGCATTGAGATTTTAAACTTTAAGGAGTATAAGCCGGGGAAGATTAGAGTTCGGGTTAAAAAGAACGGGTTAGCATAGAAAAATTTCTGAGGAAAGGGCTCCCGAACATTCGAAAACTTTAACTGTTTTTCCTTGGATTACCGATACATGTTAACGGTTCGCAGGAAGATAGATCTCCTGAGGTTTGAGCTTATTCAGGCGGCAGAAGAAGGAAAGGACGTAGAAAAATACAGGGAGAAGGTAGCCTTGCTCGACGAGTTGAAGGCTGGTCACAGGGAGCTGGATGACCTTTACGGGGAGATATTGTCCTCGCCCACTCTGGCCGGTTGGCCGTATGCTGAGCCAGACTGCCTTGAGGAAATAAGGAGGTGTGCGAACCCGCCTAAGGATGAGGAGGCGTGGATAAGTAGGCATGAGCTCCGAGACAGGATGCGGGGAGCATGGTTTGGAAGAATTGCGGGAAACATGCTTGGAAAGCCTGTGGAAGGCTGGCCTAAGAATAGGGTAGAAGAGTACCTTAAGAAGGCGGGATGTTATCCGCTTGACTACTATATCCCTGAGCTTGTACCTCGTGCTGAGAGGGATCCTCAAAAATATTACGAGGTGGGTGTGTTTCGTGACAACTTGAGCAAGGCTCTGAGGGACGACGACTTGGACTACACCATTCTGGGCCTGCTCCTTCTGGAAAGGAAAGGCTTCAGCTTCACAACAGAAGATATTGCTGAAGAATGGTTGAACAGATTGCCTTTTAATCTTACCTACACTGCTGAGAGGGAGGCTTACAGGAACCTCACTCTTGGCCTTAAGCCTCCTGAGACAGCAACCTTCTGGAATCCTTTCAGAGAATGGATAGGGGCTCAAATAAGAGCTGACCCATGGGGCTATGCAAACCCGAAAAGACCATTGTCTGCAGCGGAAATGGCTTACAAGGATGCTAGGCTCTCTCACGTTAAGAACGGGATCTACGGAGAGATGCTAATGGCGGCTATGGTTGCATCAGCCTTCGCCGAATCAGACCCGCTGGAAGTCGTGAAGAAGGGGCTCTCGTGCATACCTCGGGGAAGCAGGTTGGCTGAGGCAGTCAGACACTGCGTCGACCTTTGGAGGAAGCATGGAGACTTTGACAAAGCCTACGAGGAGGCTATGTTGAAATATGGGCATTATCACCCAGTTCACACGATAAACAATTCAGTTATAGTTGTCCTGTCCCTTCTCTATGGCGAGAGAGACTTCGGGAAATCTGTCTGTTTAAGCGTGTCTAGCGGTCTCGACACAGACTGCAATGGTGCGTCAGTAGGATCCATAGTTGGAGCCATGGTTGGCTTTAAAGGAATACCTGAGAAATGGTATTCTCCATTGAACAATACTTTGGAAACAGCATTATCAAGTCTGAAAGAGCTTAAAATATCTGAATTAGCTGATAGGATGGTGGAAGTCGTGGCTAAGAACTGGGTTTAACCCTTTATCCAGAAGAAGGTTATGCAGGTTTAGAGGGTGACTGATATTAGAAGCCAGATATTTAGGTAGATGCTTGCACCTAAAGACGAGAGTAAAATAACTGAAGAAATAGTCTCCTTGTAGAAATCATAGCGGTCACTGAGGGTTATCATTGAGACTGCTAATGGAACAGAATGCATTATGATTAAAATAGTCCTGTCTAAAGATGGCAGGCCAATTAGCAGGGAGGTGAAGAGGCTGATTGTGGGCAATACTAGCATTCTTAAAAGGCTTAAACCAAATGATTCCACTAGCCCCCTGTAACTCCTGCCGTAGAATAGGACGCCCAGCAGGAAGATCGCTACCGTTGCGGTTGTGTTTCCCAGCATGTGAAGCATAGTTGACAAGGGGTATGGGATATCTATGTTCATAAGGGATATTAAGAGACCTATTAATATGGAGAGGATCAGAGGGTTTTTAGAAAGCCTCTTTCCAACGATTCTCAGGCTTTTTCTCAAACTAGGATCTTCAAGCCGATAGAACTCTAGGAGCCCTATTGAGATTGAAACACTTATAATGGATATTGACGCTGCAGCAAGCGTAGCCAAGTTCTCAGCAAAACTGGGAAAAGCAAACATGAGGAATGGGATGCCATAGAACGCGGTGCTTCCGAAAACCGTTGTTAGCACCAGTAGGTAGAAAGTTTTTCTTGAGAATCTTAACACAAGGTAGAGCAAAGTATATGCTGTCATGACTATAAATATCGGTATTACTCCTGCTAGCATGAATTCAACGTGCTCCCAAGTAAATGTAGTTTCAGCTAAATCTACTATGAATAGCGATGGAAGTGCAAAATAGTAAATATACGCGTTTAAAACCCGTTCATCTCCTGCCTTTAAAAGGCCGGTTTTCCGGGATAAGTAGCCCAGACCTATTAACAAAAGTATTGGAACAGTCGTTCTCAAAGCGACCTCATAAACCATTTCTTTGCAAACACGTAGCTCGTTAACATTTATGCCTTTCTTCAAGATATGTGGTTAATAAAGTGATTTAATCTAACTTGCTACAGGATTTTCCCATTCCCTGTAGTTGTAAAAAGGTTGGCTTTTAAGTTTCAAATCTAGGGGGCAGAAGGAAGAATACTATGGCGCAGAATAGGAAAGCGACGATGAATGTTTCATGATGTATATCTTCCTCCCAGAAGATCTTACCATAGGCGAGGTACTGGTGCAGTATTAAACCCACGGAGAGAACTACCAGAATGAGAATTAATAACTTTCGTCCTGAACTTTTCACGAGGGGGTTCCAAGCTTTTTCACCATAATACCCCACCGTTAATACTCCATGGAGCGTGTTTAAGGCTTATGCTGCAGAGATGATATCTCCTACCAGCGCACGTTCTAATCCTTCTCCGGATGTTCATCCACATGGAACAGCTGGCTTCACCTCAACATGTTTTTCTCTCGTGCTTGGTATTGCGTAAACACCATATTTCTTCCTGTACCAGTTTGCCCCCTTCTCTGTTCCTGAAAGTCTACTCAAATACAAATAAGCACTATCAGTAATTCGGACTATTATCCTATATATTATTAGAAAACATCGAGATAATAGAGGATTTAAAGACTAATTATTTTAATGAAAATTACTTAAACAGCTCATAGTGCGCGCTACCTGAGAAATGGCACTTCGTTGAACAATACTTTGGAAACAGCATTATCAGGTCTAAAAGAGCTTATATCTGAATTAGCTGATAGGATTTGGAAGTCGTAGCCTAGAATTTAACTGGCCACCGCAGGTAAAGGGTTTAAGCGGCTGCCTCCCCCCTTTCTTTTTCAACCTGCTTCTTCCAGTCTACGTATTGCAACAGGTCTTCTCTAAGCGTCGTCAGCATTTCTCTGGCGCAGAACTTGTGGTCGATTCCCCACTGGCCTGTTGCAGAATAAGCCAGCGCTCTCACTGTTTTTCCAGGGTTCTCAGGTATGACTAGGCGGACTCTATAAGCTGCCACCCTCTGCCCCCTGTAGTTTAAAAGAAGTTCAACAGCATTGATCCTGCCCTTCTCCCTTAACGGTATTGCCTCTGTATATATTGGTCCCAAAAGCATTGGCGGCGGCCTCCTGGTTAGCGAGGAAACATAATCTACGAAATAGTTCACATCATCAACTATTCTCAAAGGTATTACTGATTCAGCATGATCCTTTAACAGCTTAGCCTCTTCAATCTTCTTGAACATGAACCGGCTGGGCACAACTTTCAGAATGACTTTCCTAGCCGGTATAAGGCCCCCCGCCAAGGAGGATAATGTTGCTACAAGGAAGCTGGCCAGCATTGAGCTGAACACATATGGCTTCACAAGGGTTACGGGAGTTAAGATGTATGTTTGAAGAAACTGGCTTAAAACATATCCTAGGGCTCCTCCTAAAAGACCGTAGCTTAAGCCTTCGACGAGTAGCAGGAGGGAAACGTGGCCAGGGCTGGCGCCGAGTGCACTCAGGGTCGAGTATTCTCCATGACGCTCGTAAAGTGAGCCCAGTAGCGTTGTTACGATCATTAAGGAAGCGAGCCCCATTAGAATAAGTAGCTCTGGAGCGCTGGCGAACTGCTGGAGCTCACCCACTATAAGTAGGCAAGCAGTCTCTCCTCCTGAGCCTAAACCTATTCTGAAAGACCTGAAGGTTTGCGTTGTTATCTGCGCACCCATCACTACTGTGAAATTCGAGTCTCTCTCGTAACTGGTTTCTAGAAGCCTCTTAGAAACATCGCCTGAGAAATCGCCTTCGAGCAGAAGTCTGTAGACTGTTAAGGTCTCCGGGGAAAGCTCTAGACTGGTCACTACTAAGGGTCCTTCAACCTCGTCTAGCGGAACCCCATCCTTCAGCTTTAAAGGCTCTTCCAGCACCGTGCTTACCCTGATTTCTTCAACGTTCCTTCCCATGATGACTATGGAGTCGCCTTCTGCAATATTCAGCGTCTCCGCCAAATCAGCTGAAACAGCCGTCCCTTCTAGTGTCGAGGCGTTGGTGGCCACTAAGAAGGCCCTGGTTCTCCTCCCATCCTTAGAAACGAGGGCTTGAGAGACTGCAACAATATACTTTTTCTCAACGCCTTTCATGCTGGAGAGCCACTTCACCTGCCAGAACGGTATTGGTTGAAAAACCTCGTTGATTAAAACCTCATTCTTCTGATCCATTCCTCTGAAAATAGTAGTGACTGTAGTGGCGTGAGCGCTGATGCTTAGTCCACGGAATTCTGAAGGGTAAGCCGCCTCCCTTATTGTTGTCAGTGTGCCGATTGCCAAGAGACTACTGGAGGCTGCGGAGACAACCGCTATAGTAACTATAGTTAGAGTTGTCCGGAATATTCTTTTACGCATGCTTTTGACGGAATACCAGAAGAGATCGCTGAGAAGCGTTCCCTTGGCTTCCAGCACCATTATGCTCAATACCAGCAGCGTTGTGATGGCTGTGAACAATGAAACGATTATTGATGCTGACGATAGGCGAGAAATAGCTTCAGGATTAAGAACCGCAATCGCCATCTTGGCTTGTGGAATAAACAGTATTTCAATAAAAATAAGTGCTGCAAATAACCCTGTAATTACAATCCTCCTTCTTTTCTCGATCAATGCGCCTGCGATCGATGAGACAAAGAAGGTAAATGCGATTAGGAAGAGGAACATTGAAATACTGTCGCTCTTGGCTTGGCTTAAAGCGTCAAGCGCGTTCTCAGTCTTAATAATGCTTTTCTCGAAGAGCCCTGAGCCAGTTTCCCAATCGCCTTTCGCGAAAGCGGTCTCGCTCTCCCTTAGCAGCATCATGGCGTAGTCGACTTCTTTCAAATATTTTTCAGCATCGAAACCTATTCTAGATAGGAAGACTCTTTCCTCGGAAGCGAAGGATTCGAGAAACTCCTTTAGACGTTCAACTTCCAAAAGTGCTATGCTGATGTTGCTTGTTCTGCAGGAAATGTTCATAGGTATCCCCACCCCTCTCGATGAAGAGGACATGGTGCCATACTTGCTCAGCAATCCAGCCAGCCTGCTTTCACGGCTTAAGAAGGCAAAAAGCGTCACAGAACCTTCTTGAGGTACTGGCACATAGTAATTTTCATCATCCTCCCAACCCCCTATTCCCCAAATACCCCAAAACTCGAATCCAACTGCTTCCACGTTCGGCGCTTCCTTTCTTATGACTATTAGACAACCTTTTCGCAAGTCTTCTCTCTCCTCGGGTATAAGTGCTTCTCCCTCGGCAAATATGGTTACACTGTCCCCGGATAATGCTAAAATACCGGTGGCGTTAATGAGGAGGCTGCGTCTGCCATAGCTGCGTGGTATTAATATGGAGGTTGAACCAGAGTAAGCATCTCCATATCCAAAGCTCACGCTAAACGTATTAGCGTCCACAGCAGTATAAACTGCAGCCAGTCTTATCACGTAGTTTTCCCCGAGGCTTATGGATTCCGAGTAAAGCTTCCCTTGACTCATTGCAACATGGTTTAAAGCGTTACTGGGGCCTCCTGAAGTTTCTGAAACGTGAAACAATGCGTTGCCCAGAAACACGGTGCCTGATGTTATGAGAATAGAGCTGTTCAAAATACTTCTGGCTTCAAACCGTCCTTCTAAATTAATCTTTACCGGGACAATTATCGAACCGGAAACAGTAATCAACCCTTTGAAGAGCGTTTCAGAGCCTAGTACAAGCATTACTGCAACTATGCTTAACATGGTTCTGCAGCTTTTTGGAAGTTTCTTTACCACTTTAAGTCTCCACTTCGTGGGGAAGAAATATAAGCTTTCACATACAAGTGGGTGCTTTAAGCTTCTGGCCTCATGGCCTCTTGCTCTCGCATAATCCCTTGGAGGAAGTCAAATTTAACATTTATGTGTTTAAAATGGCTATAGGACTCCCTTTCTTTTTGTAAAAATTTAAATGCTCCTCCTCCTGCGGCTTTTCAACCAAAATGAGCCTGTCCAAGTTAGGCGGTATGACGATTCTTCTGATAGCAATCTCCCTGATAATAGGACTGGCTGCAGGATACTTCGTGGGCGGTGCAGGCAAGGTTCCCGAGTCCCAATACAACCAGCTTCAAACATCGTACAACCAGCTTCAGCAAAACGTCAGCTCGCTCACTAAGAAGCTTAAAGCAGGGTTCATATACGTTGGTCCTGTTGAAGACTTCGGCTGGACTGCTGCGCACGATCAAGGCAGGAGGTATGTTGAAAAAGTCTTCACGTGGCTTGAAACCATTTACGTAGAGTCTGTTCCAGAGGCTGAGGCTGCGAGGTATATTGAGAGGCTTGTTACTGAGGAGAATGTTGACGTGGTTTTCACAACCAGCTTCGGCTTCATGGATCCAACGATAGAGGTTGCTCAGAAATACCCTAATAAAATGTTCTTCCACTGCAGCGGTTTCAAAAGAGCTCCTAACTCCGGAACATACTTTGCGGACTTCTACCAGGTTTATTATCTGAACGGGTTGATGGCTGGTGCCTTGACCAAGAGCAACAAGGTGGGCTATGTGGCGGCCTATCCGATACCGGAAGTCCTCAGACACATCAATGCTTTCGCACTGGGTGTTAAGGAGGCTAATCCTGAGGCGAAGGTCTATGTGAGATGGCTTTTCGCATGGTATAATCCGACTGGCGCTAGGGAGGCTGCCCAAGCACTAGTAAGCATCGGTGTCGATACGATCGCCTTCACAGAGGATTCTACGGCCATAGTTGAGTTCGCTCAAGAACAGTATCGGCAAGGAAAGCAACTCTACGTTTTCTCTCATTACAGCCCGATGCAGGATGTTGGTCCCAACGTCGTGGTGAGCGGCCAGATAGTCCACTGGGAGGTTATCTACGCCGACATACTTATGAAGATCAGAATGGGCATCTACAACAATACTAACTTGGCTAATGTTGACTACCTTTGGCTGCTCAAGGAGGGTGCAGTGGAGCTCGGTGGCAAGCCTGGAGTGCCGATAAACTCGAAGTTCGTTAACGATTTAAAGAATACGTATCTGCCGGGTCAATCCATAAGCGTGTACGACGCTGTTATGAATAGGCTTACGCTGATGAAGGATGCCAACGTGCCTTTCGACCCGTTCACCGGTCCAATAAGAGACCAAGCGGGGAATGTTAAGATTCCAGCAGGCCAGAGAGCGACCATAGCTCAGCTTTTCACGGAGGAGATGAACTGGTTCATAGACAACATAATAGGATCGCCGTCAGGATGATTCTAGAAACGTCTCTACCTCCTATTTTTTCTCGAAAGGATGTTGACGAAGCTTGACGAATAATTCTAAGTATCTTGTTGAAATGCGGGGGATTGTGAAAAGGTTTCCCACGGTTGTCGCGCTGGATAATGTCGACTTTAGGGTTAGACAGGGAGAGATACATGCTCTTCTAGGCGAGAACGGTGCGGGTAAAACAACTCTTATGAGAATCCTATATGGTATGTACAAGCCTGACGCTGGGGAGATAATTGTGGAGGGCCGTAGGGTCAGCATAGGTTCGCCTAGGGACGCGTTGAAAATGGGAATAGGGATGGTTCACCAGCATTTCATGCTTGTGGATAAGCTTACTGTTCTGGAGAACGTAGCCCTGTTTGTTGAGGAAGGCTTCAGGATAAGTTTTAACGGGATTAGGAGTAGGATGGATGAGCTTTCTAAGACGTATGGTTTAAAGATCGATCTCAACGCGAAAATCTGGCAGCTTTCGGCAGGAGAACAGCAGAAGGTTGAAATATTAAAAACGCTTTACAGGAATGTTAAACTCCTAATCCTAGACGAGCCCACCTCCGTCTTAACACCTATTGAGTCGGAGGAGCTTTTCAAATCATTAAGGAGAATGGTTGAAACAGGCAAATCAATCATCCTGATAACACATAGGCTTAACGAGGCGCTTACGGCTAGCGACTCCATAACGATCCTGAGGAGAGGAAAGGTCGTGGCGGCTGAAGTTAAGCCGCGTGAAGCAAGCAGGCTTGACTTGGTTAATATGATAGTCGGCAGGCCTCTGGAATTCAAGCCTAGGATTAACAATGCTAGGAAAGGCGGCAAGCCTGTTTTAGAAGTTGAGAGACTAAGGGTTTTAGATGACAGGGGTCTTGTAGCAGTCAAGGATGTTTCCTTCGTTATGAAGGAGGGGGAAATCCTAGGCGTAGCGGGGGTAGCGGGGAATGGTCAGAGGGAGCTTGTTGAAGCCCTCACGGGACTGAGGAGGGTCGAAAAAGGAACTGTGAAAATAATGGGGATGGATGTTACTAATAGTCCTCCGAAGAAGATTATCAGGCTTGGTGTTGCACACATTCCTGAGGACAGGTTCAGATATGGTGTTGCACCCGACTTGAGTGTTGCGGAGAACATGATTATGAAGCTTTACGGGGAAAAGTTTTCAAGGGGAATATTTATGTATGCAGAAGCGATTCAGAGAGAAACAGAAAAACTTGTTCAGGAGTTTGAGATAGTTGCACCGAGCGTGAATGCACCGGTAAGCCTCCTTTCAGGTGGGAATATTCAGAAGCTGATAGTTGCGAGAGAGCTCTCGATAAATCCTAAGATTCTTGTCGCAAGCAATCCCACTTCAGGCTTGGATGTTGCTTCAACAAATTATGTGCACTGGATCTTCCACAGGCTTAGGGAAGCCGGGGGCAGTGTCCTCTTGGTTTCCGAAGACCTCGAGGAGGTTTTAGCTTTAAGCAATAGGATACTTGTTATGAAGGAGGGTAAAATAGTCAGAGAGTTTGGGGAAGGCGTGTCAATCAGCGAAGTTGGGCTTGCGATGACCGCGGGAGCAGCGTAGCCATGGTCAAGAGAAGTGTTAAAACATGCTTATTGAAGCAGTGGTGTGAAGATTGGAAATAAGACTGGAGAGAAGACAAACCGTATCCAGGAGGATCGACATATCTTCTAGAATACTCGCTGTATTACTGTCACTCCCGGTTATAGGATTGTTATTCGCCGCTTACGGTGTGAACCCGGTCGACGCCTATCTGAGGATTTTTACAGGAGCCTTTGGAAGCCCGTATGGTTTCTGTGAGACGATTGTGAAAATGCTTCCAATAGGGTTATGCGCCGTCGGGCTTACCCTCGCCTACAGGGCGAGAGTTTTAAACATAGGTGCTGAGGGACAGCTGATAATAGGCTCCACGGCTGCAACATGGGTCGTGCTATACTCCGGTCTTCCCCAAAGCATAATCATTATTGTAATGCTGCTTGCGGGCTTCATTTTCGGGGCTGCATGGGCACTGTTACCAGCGCTGCTGAAATCAAGGCTCAACATCAGCGAGGTCATAGTGACTCTTATGATGAACTACATCTCCTTAAAGCTGCTGGACTATGTGGTGACAGGTCCATGGAGAGGGTTAACCCAGTGGGGGTTCCCGCAGACAGACCCTTTCCCAAGCTACGCCAGGTTCCCCATGATAGTGGGAACTAGAATACACTACTATACTCTCATACTGCTCCTAGCCTCAACACTCATCCTCTACGTGTTAATGAAGAGGACGAAGATTGGCTACGAGGTAAAAGTCGTAGGAGGTAATCCGGACGCAGCTAAGTATGCTGGGATAAGTGTAACCAAGAATATCCTGCTAGTCATGCTGGTCAGCGGAGGACTTGCAGGAGTTGCTGGAGTAGGGGAGGTCGCTGGCATACATGGGCGGCTAATAAGAGGGATATCCCCCGGCTACGGTTATACTGCGATAATCCCGGCTTGGCTCAGCGGGCTTGATCCTCTGGCGACGCTCATAGCATCGTTCTTCATAAGCGGCTTGATGGTGGGTGGTGATGCGATACAGATTTCCCTCAGACTGCCATCCAGCCTCGTATACGTGTTTAACGGAATTATTCTCCTCTTCATTATAAGTAGCGAGATTCTAGCCAAATACAGAATCGTGATTAAAATAGGTAGTAGCAGAATATGGATTTAGCTGCCTCGATACTGGCTGAAGCAGTCAGAGCCGGGACGCCGCTGATGCTTGCGACTCTCGGGGAAATATACTGTGAAAGATCCGGAGTTTTAAACCTTGGGCTCGACGGTGTGATGACGATCGGAGCCCTAGCGGGCTTTGCTGCAACATGGCTCACGGGATCAGTCTGGATAGGCTTAGCCGTAGCAATGCTTGCCGGAGGCCTCTTCTCACTCATACACGGGTTTACGAGCATAAGTCTCGGGGTAAACCAGACTGTTTCAGGCTTGGCTCTTGCAATGCTCGGGACGGGAATTAGCAGTCTCTTGGGAGCAAAATACGTGGGGCTGCCTCTTAGAGAAAGCCTCCCTCTTCTTCAAATACCCGTTTTAACGGAAATACCTTTAGCAGGCGGGCTATTCTGCCATGATCCGGTAGTCTATCTGGGAATGGTGCTTTCGATAGCAATGTGGCTTATCCTGTTTAAAACAAGGTTTGGGATAACAGTGAGAGCAGTAGGAGAGAAGCCTGAGGCTGCGGATGCCGCTGGAGTCAACGTATACTTGGTTAGATACTTGTGTGTTTTCCTAGGAGGAGTACTCGGGGGCCTCGGCGGTGCCTACGTAACCCTCTCTTATACTCCAGGCTGGAGGGAGGGCGTGATGATGGGCAGAGGATGGATCGCCTTGGCTCTAACAATATTTTCCCTGTGGAACCCTCTTGGAAGCCTAATTGGAGCATATCTTTTCGGAGGGGTTGAGGTCCTCCAGTTTCACCTTCAGGAGTACGGGGTTCCGGCAAGCCTGCTCGGCGCGCTTCCATATGTCTCCACCATCGTAGTGCTGGTTGCCAGCTCATTGGGCCTCCTGAGAAAAAGGCTCGGTGCACCTGCAGCACTGGGAACACCGTATAGAAGAGAAGATTAGCAAGCCCCATGTTCTGAGTTAAGCAGTGTGTTAAAACGGCTGCTGATTAAAAAAGCTTTATTATGGTTTTAAGCTCTGGTTTACTCCATGAGAAAGGCTAAGATAGGAATTGTCGGTGTTGGAATCCAGGGTGAGCAGCAGTTAAAAGCGTTTAAAACGATAGGGCATGCCGAGGTTCTGGCGGTCGCTGATCTGAATGAGAAAAGGGCTAGAGAGATTGGAGAAAAATACGGTGTCCCGAGAATATACGCTGATTTCCAAGACCTTGCTAAGGATCCAGATGTCGAGGCGGTTTCCATCTGCACGCCGGACCACCTGCATACGGAGCCTGCGCTCACAGCTCTTGGGAACAATAAGCATCTGCTCATAGAAAAACCTCTCGCGACGAACGTTGAAGATGCCCAGAAGATAGTTGACGAGGCGAATAAACGCGGCCTCAAGCTGATGGTTAACTTCAGCAATAGGTGGAGTCCTCCCTTCAGGCTAGCTAAGGACACGATAGAAGCAGGTGGAATTGGCAGAATCGTTAATGCATATGCCCGTCTGAGCGACACAATATATGTTCCAACCGAAATGATAAAATGGTCTGATAAGACTAATGTTCTCTGGTTTCTCGGAAGCCATGTTTTCGACCTACTGAGATGGCTTTTTAACGATGAGGCTAAAAGAGTCTTCGGGGTTTCAAGGTCGATTGTGCTGGACGCAAGGGGAATCAAGACCCAAGACTTCTACCAGGCTGTAATCGAGTTTCAAAATGGAATCACCGCCATAATGGAGAACAGCTGGATTCTCCCGAAGGGAGAACCGTTCATAGTGGATTTTAAAATGGAGATTTTCGGGGAAAAGGGTGCAGTGAGAATAGATAGGACGCATCACGGCAGCGTGAGGGTTGTGAATGAACATAGAATTGTGTTTCCAGACGTGTATGTCTTACCATCTGAAAACATCAGCGTGTTTCTAAGAGCGGGACTAGAATGCTTCGTAGACTGCTTGATACATGATTCAACACCTCCCGTAACCGGTGAAGACGGTCTTATCGTAACGAAAGTTATAAGTGCCATCATCAAGTCAAGCGAAATAGGTATGCCTGTTGAAATCAGCTAACAAGCCTAAATGTCCTTTACTCACTAGATCGACGTTATGCGGAATCAGGAATGTCTAGTTTTAACACTTTTGAAAAGATTAAATCCAGCATAATCAGAAAAACTCAGGATGGATCCGAGAGAAAGGTGCATCAAATCTATCGAGTTTGAGGAAATAGACAGGGTGCCAACTGTCCTTAGAGCAAGACCGGAGGTCATTTCCCTTCTGGAGGAACACTTCAACGTCAACGGGTTCGACAATGTCTGTTCCAAACTCGACGTGGATGTAAGGTTTGCACCAGCCATCGGCTTAACCGGTGGATACATCCCTGAAGGAGTTGAAGTTAAGGAAGGGCCATATGAGGCTGCTTACACGGTTGGACGCAGCAGAGAATACGAGTTTAGGAAAGACAGGTGGGGGATAGTAAGCAAGTGGTCAAGTAAAACCTACACTTATCAGTATGTCAATTATCCCCTTAGAACCATAGATGTTGAAGACTATGTTTGGCCTGAAGTCAACGAGGAAAGCTTCGAGCTTGTAAAACAATACAGGATGAAAAATGAGAGCTTCTGCGTCTACGGTGGCGTGATCCACCTTTTTGAAATCGCTTGGCAGTTGACAGGTTTCAACGAACTCATGGTGATGATGAGTAGAAACGACCCTAGGGTGGAGAGGGTTCTCGACGAGCTTAACGAGATCCGTTTGAAACAGGCGCGATTATTGCTGGAAGCCAATGTCGATGTCATTTATGATGGTGACGATGTGGGTGCTCAGAACACCATGATACTGTCTCCCACGATGTGGAGAAAGTTTCTCAAGCCTAGGTACTGCCTTCTGTCTGATTTAATTCATTCCAAGGGTAAGTATTTCTTCTTCCATAGCGACGGATGGATTGAGCCTATAATTCAAGACTTGGTTGAAATAGGCGTTGACATACTTAACCCGGTTCAACCAGAAACCATGGACCCCGTGAGAATAAGAGGACTATGTGGAAACAGGATGGCGTTTGAAGGCACGCTTTCAATACAAAGAACACTTCCATTTGGGAACGTTGAGGATGTGAGGAAAGAGGTTAGAAAAAGAATCAGAGAACTCGGATCAACCGGGCTCATCTTGGGGCCGTCGCACTCTCTACAGCCAGACACTCCGTTAGAAAACATATTGGCGATTTATGATGCTGTGAAGAAAGAATCATTTAACAGATTCGCCGCGCATGATTGACAACGCATAGGTTTTTAATCTACTTGTCTTAGTAAGCTTTAAATGAACCGCTGAAAAAATACCTCATGCTAGCGATAAAAGGGGGAAAACCCACTAGAACCAAGCCTTGGCCAGCATGGCCAGTCTACGACGAAAGGGAGCTGAAGGCTCTTGAGGAAACCTTGAAAAGCAGGTTTTGGGGAGGAGGAGTTGAGGAGAGCGGTCCAAAGGAAAAAGAGTTTGAAGAAAAATTCTCCAGGTTCCACGGCTGCGAATACGGGGTTTGCGTCTCAAGCGGTACAGAAGCCCTACACCTGGCTCTCCTCTCAATCGGAGTGGGCCCCGGAGATGAAGTGATAGTGCCTGCGCTCACGTTCTGGGCGACGGGGAGCGCGGTCTTAATGACTGGAGGAAAACTAATCATAGTGGATGTTGATCCTGAGACATATTGCATGAGCGTTGAAGAGGTTGAAAACAGCATTACGAGTCGAACCAAGGCCATAATCTCAGTCTACAACTATGGGAACGCTCCGGATATGGATAAGCTCTCGGAAATCGCGGAGAAACACAGTATCGCGTTAATAGAGGATTGCGCTAGAGCCCACGGCTTCATGTGGAGGAATAAGCCGGCGGGGTCGATTGGAGACATTGGCTGCTTCAGCTTCCAGCAGGGGAAACTCATGGCTGCTGGGGAAGGAGGAATAATAGTAACTAGCAATAGGCTTTACGCTGAGAGATGCAGAGCATTAAGAACATGTGGAAGAATAAGAGGAGACGATGTGTACAACGTGGGGATTGACTATTGGTGGAACTGGTGGAATTTCAGGATGACGCAGTTTCAAGCAGCAATACTGCTGGTTCAGCTGGAAAGGCTTGAGGAGCAGACGAAAACCAGACAGACTAACAGCGAATACTTGAGCAGGAGGCTGAGGGAAATCGAGGGGGTCGCTCCGCTTAAGATAGATGAAAAACTAACCAGACATCAGCCTTGGCCATACCTGTTTAAATACGACTCGAAAAGCTTTGGAAATGTTTCTGTTGAAAGATTCGTGGAGGCTCTTAAGGCTGAAGGGGTCCCCTGCGGCGGAATAGACCATCCGCCTCTCAACATGACGCTAACAGCTCATGGCACTCGGCCGCGAATAATAAGAAAGCCAAAGTATCCTGTGGCAGAGAGTGCTATTCAGGAAGCCGTTACATTGCCCCAATCAATATTCTTGGGGGCTAGAGAAGACATGGATGATATAGTGGAGGCCATAGTTAAAATCAAAACCCATTCCAGCGAGCTATAGTTCCTCTGGATCAACACCATTACGGTTAAAAGTTGCCGCGATAACACTCGGTGGCTGGGCATCACGCACTCCTCATACTTGTGCCTGTTGCAGGAATTACAATTCACATGCACGGCGCCTCTTTCAAACCCCTGTTTACCAAACTTATTCTTACGGACATAAGCGGGGAATACCCGATGTCTTTATCTAGTAGAACTCTGACCTACGTATCACTTTTCCGCTTAAAGAGCATTTCCCCATGGAGATGCTTTCCAAGATTCCTTGGTTTTCAGCCGCTATTAGAGCCATCATGTTGTCTCCCACACGGACTTCAACCTTGTTTTCCTTCACGAATTCGCCAACCGCCAACCCTTCTCTTCAACTTGAATAGAGTACGCAGAAACTTAGATAGAGAGAAATCGGGCCCGCTGGGATTTGAACCCAGATCATTACAGCTTAGGAGGCTGCCGCCATATCCAGGTTAGGCGACGGGCCCGAGAATTTTTTGCTCTACGGCTCTTTTTATAGTTTCTCTCAGGGATTTGACATAGGGGTCGATTCAAATCTTTTATGTAGGTATCAGATGAAAACCATAGCGCTGCTCTCTGAGCGTAATCCAAAAGTCTTAAAAATCAGCCTTGAAAAACATTATTCGGCACGAGTAACAGGCGGAGGTTGCCGAGCCTGGTCAAACGGGGCTAGACTAAAGGCGCTGGACTTAAGATCAGTCCCAGGGAGAGATCCAGTCCCGAAGGGGTTCGAGGGTTCAAATCCCTCCCTCCGCACTTTCTTTTACGGGTTTGCCACTGCTATGGTTGAGTGATTGTTTAAAGCTGCTTTCCTCAGCCTATAACTTTAATAAGTGTAGCTTCTTCCTTATTCTTGAGGAGTAGGATTAGAATGCAGAGTTTTGAGAAGCTCGGGGTATTCTACCTGGGTCGTCTTTACGATATTGAGAAGAAGTCTCCTTTGAACGAGTTATTGCTTTACGACTCTAAGGATCTTGTTACGCATGCAGTATGCATCGGCATGACCGGGAGCGGGAAAACAGGATTATGCGTTTCCCTTATCGAAGAGGCTGCGATTGACGGTGTCCCAGCTATTTTAATCGACCCGAAGGGGGATGTTGTGAACCTGCTTCTCACTTTTCCCGGGCTGCAGGGCCAGAATTTTTTGCCTTGGATAAACGAGGAGGACGCGCTGAAAAAGGGGTTTTCCCCGGAGGAGTTTGCTGCGCAGCAGGCTGCTTTATGGAGGGAGGGCTTGCAAAAATGGGGTCAGGATGGAAGCCGTATTAAGAGGCTTCGTGATTCAGCTGAATTCCTCGTTTACACTCCTGGGAGTAATGCAGGACTGCAGATTTCAATTCTGAAGTCTTTTGCAGCACCCCCTCCTGAAATCATTCAGGATGAAGAGCTCCTGCAGGAAAGAATAAACACAACAGCTACAAGCCTACTCTCACTTCTAGGGATTGAGGCTGACCCGATTAAATCAAGGGAGCATATTTTGATATCCAATATTCTTGCGCAATGCTGGCGGAGGGGTGAAGACCTGGATCTAGGACGCTTGATTCAACTCATTCAGTCCCCGCCTTTGAAGCGTATCGGAGTTCTCGACCTGGAATCATTCTACCCGATGAAAGACCGTTTCGAACTAGTCATGCGGCTGAATAATCTTCTCGCTGCACCGGGCTTCAGCCTGTGGCTTGAAGGAGACCCGTTGGATGTAAACCAGCTTCTTTACTCTCCAAGTGGTAAGCCGAGGATAACGATTTTTTACATTGCCCACTTGAATGATGCTCAACGAATGTTCTTCGTCTCTCTTCTCCTTAACCAGATAGTGGGTTGGATGCGAACTCAGTCCGGCACCACGAGTTTACGCGCCATACTTTACATCGACGAGGTTTTCGGTTTTCTCCCGCCTGTGGCTAACCCTCCCTCGAAACTCCCTCTTATAACCCTTCTGAAGCAGGCCCGTGCCTTCGGGCTGGGCGTAGTGTTGGCGACGCAGAACCCAATTGACTTAGACTATAAGGCGCTTTCTAACGCGGGCACGTGGTTTCTCGGGCGGCTTCAGACTGAACGGGATAAGGAACGGGTGTTAGACGGGCTTGAAGGCGTCGCGTTGACAAGTCAGAAACAGTTCAGCCGGCAGTATTTCGACAAGGTTCTGTCCGGCTTGGGGAAACGAATATTTCTCATGAATAATGTGCGTGAAGATGCGCCCGTGGTTTTCGAAACAAGGTGGGCAATGTCCTATCTGCGGGGTCCTCTAACAAGAGAACAAATCAAAGTGCTGGCTGAGCCGATGAAAAGACAGCAGGAAAAAGTAGTTGCCTTACAGGCTACTCCCGTTCCACCTCCTACAATGGCCCCGTCTACTCCAGCGGCATTAACGATAACCAGTGAGAAACCTGTCATACCGCCTGGCATAAGAGAATACTATATGCCTTTCAAAAAGGATGTGGGGAAACAACCGAACCCGACTTATAAACCTATGCTGGTTGGGGCTGCACGAATACAATACTCAGTGCCGAAAGAGGGGATTTACATGACGGTGGAGAAGGTTTTCATCACCCCTGTCAGCGAAAAACCGGTGCCTGTCAATTGGGATGAGGCTGAAGAAGTAGACGTGAAGGTCTCGGATCTTCTAGACGAGCCGCCGGAGGATTTACCATATGCTGATCTTCCTCCAGCTGCCATGAATCCGAAAAACTATGTTTATTGGGGGAAAGACTTTTCAAACTGGCTTTTAAGAGCTCAGAAGCTCCAGCTGTTCAGAAGTCCTTCTCTCAACGAACTGTCGAGGCCTGGAGAAACTGAACGTGACTTCAGGATTAGGCTTCAACAAATAGCTAGAGAAAAGCGTGACCAGCAGGTTGAAAAGCTTCGGCAAAAATATGCTGCAGCCTTCGCTAGGCTAGATGAGCAGATAAGACGGGCAAAAATGACCTTGGAGGAACAGCAAGCACAGGCTAAAAGCAGGGAATACGAGACTGCAGTATCCTTAGGCGAAACCATTTTAGGCTCGTTCCTAGGAAGAAAGTCAAGCACCCGCGCTACAAGGGCGACGAGAGAAATATCGCGCACTATGAAAGAAAGGAGGGATAAGGAGAAAGCAGAGGAGAACTTGAAAGCCCTGCAGCAGGAGCGGGAAAAACTCGAAGCACAGTTCCAAGCTGAAGTCAGTGCTATAGAAGCAAAAACCAACCCTCTCACCGAAACTTTTGAAACCATGTGGTATGCAGCAAGCAAAACGAATATTCATGTTCAGCTAGTCGCCCTAGTATGGGTTGCTTCAAGCACGGTTTAAACTCCCAAGCAGTGCACGCATCGAACGGGCAGTAGGAAACATTTTTAGCACATTTAAAATCGTTTGTTTGTATACCAATATCGGTAACTATCGCTAACTAAAAGCAAGGGTTAAATACTCCTAAGAGGCCGTGCCTGAAAATGAGACATGATGAACTCGAACCGCAGCTTATGGTTATATTTCTTAATCGCCTTCGCTTTCTCATGGTTGTTCTGGATTCCTCAAGCCTTAGTTTCAACCGGTTCACTACAAGTCCCCTCTATTTTCACCGAGTTCCTATTCGGCCCTTTTAACCCAGCTGCTTTCGGCCTACTTGTCTCAAGGCTGGTGCTTGGAGTCATATGGGGAGCTTGGCACCTACCCTTATTCTTAATATCTGGTTCGATTCAGTCTCAAACTCCAGTCTGGGGCTTCATGATACTAATACTCTGCGGAACAATACTGTTCACTTGGGTGTACAACAATACTGGTGGCACATCTTAGCCATGATGCTATTGCACACAATGAACAACTTATCTTTCTTCATGTTTCCAACACTTGAAACTACGCTAGGCGGTCTTTATCTGTTAATTCTGAACATCCTCTTCGTGACAGGGATAGTGGCAACATGGGGTTATAAAAGGCTGGTTCGTGAAAACAAAAACAACGTATAAATTTCAGAATTAAACCAGCATTTATACGTGTCTTACTATTCTTGTGTGCTGCTTAAAAAGCCTTTATGGCATGTGGATTGCAACCGGTGCTTATGGAGACGTGAGTCTGAAAACTTAAATAAAGGATTTGGAATTTAATAGTGGATGATTAAAACAGCTTTGTTTACAGTAACATATTGTGGCCTTTGGTACAAAGGAGAAGCTTTATCGCTGAAGGAACAGCTTGAGAAAGCGAAAGAACTGGGTTTCGACGGCATAACGATAGAGACTAAAAGGCCAGTAGCGCTACCCTGCGACTTAGATCGGTCTGCAAGAAAAGAAGTAGTGGAGTTGGCTTGCTCCCACGGTATTGCGATCGCTGCCGTTGAAACCATGTCAAACTTTGCCAGCCCAATTATTGAGGAACGGGAAAACAATCTCTGCATGGTGAAAGAATCCATAGGGCTTGCAGCAGACTTGAACACGAACATAGTGAAGGTTTTCGCAGCTTGGCCAGGCACCTCTAGGTATGACGAACTGGGAACTTACGATTTTGGATACAGGCTTTTCGACTTTAAGAGCATGTTTGCAACCGGAGATAAAATGTGGAGGTGGGCTATACAGGGGATTCGGGATGCGGCTAAATGGGCTGATGACTATGGAATCGTAATCGCGCTGCAAAACCATCCGCCGGTAATAAGGCTCGGATATGAGGACGCGCTTCAAATGGTTAAGGAAACCGGCATGAATAATGTGAAACTATGTCTGGACGCCCCTCTTTTCACTAAGCAGAGTGACGAATATATTCGTGAGGCTGTCGAATCATGCAGAGAGATCGGGATAGTTCTCTCCCACTACGGCTCATCCTCGTTCGACGAATCTCCTTCTGGAGAAATCATTATGAAGCGTAGCCAACTTATTGGAGAACAGTATGTGAACTACCCCGCGTTTATAAGGGAGCTTAAAAGAATAGGCTACGACGGGTTTATTTCCTCCGAGGAATGCTCTCCTGTGCTGGAGAACCACGAGTATCAAGGGATCGATGTGGTGGATAGACATGTTAAGGCAGCGTTGAAATATATGAAAAAGCTAATAGCTGACGGTGTGGAACCGAAGATAGTTAGACGCTAAGGAAACCAGGCAAAAAGGCATTCAGAAGGAAAACTATTCCAAACAGTATGAAGACTACTCCGCTTCCAAGCTTGACGAGTCTCAGAGGTATGAGTCTCAGAAGCTTACAGCCTATTACAACTCCCAGCCCAGTTATGGCTATGAAAGCCAATGCTACTCCAACATAAACTAGAAGGGGTGCACCATACTCTGCTGCAAGCGCTATCACCGCCAGCTGCGTCTTATCCCCAAGCTCCATCAGGGCGACCATTGAGAAGACGGATAAGGCTACAGACTTTGAGCCAAACCTCTCAACATGCTCCTCCTTTTTTCCAGCTAATAGGATAGTGTAGGCGCCGAAAGCTAGGAATAGGATTGCCGACGAGACGTGTATCATAGGCGGAGGGATAATCTTGGTCAACGTTTCCCCGATGACCACGCCCAAACCTGAAACCAGCAGTAAAGCCAAAATCCCACTGGTGAAGACGAGAAAAGCATTATGATGGGCCGATAAGGTTATGACAGCGATCTGCGTCTTGTCCCCCAGCTCTGCAACTACTACCAGCAGGAAGGAGGCTAAGAGCGGTGTTAAACCCATTAGCCCGGGAATAAATTCCAACTATATAAGTCTAAAGGTTTTCCAATTCTGCTGTAAAAGACGGATTGAGAGCAGCTCCTCCATAATCTTACTCCAGCCTTTTTATTATATGCCAGCCAAACCTCGTCTTCACCGGCTGGGAAACCTCGCCTTTTTTCAACGCGAAAGCGGCTGTTTCAAACTCGCGCACCATCTGCCCTCTTCCAAAGAACCCTAAGTCTCCGCCTTTTTTCCTGGAGGGACACAGCGATTTCTCAGCGGCCAGCTTAGAGAAGCTCATCCCCTTCTTCAACTGTTCAAGAACCTCCTTGGCCTCCTGCTCCGTCTTAACAAGAATATGAGCACAATGTATTTTGTCAACCATACTCCTGCTACACGTCCTATTCTTATAAGTATTATTTCCCAAGGTTGATAAGAATATGTTATTCATGTATACTCGGCATCTAAAGAGAGTTATGGGATAAGATAAATGTTCACAGAGTTTGGATTCTATTCATGGAGAGACTCGTCTGAAATTCGCAGAGAAGATGGGGTTGAAGAAGCCGAGGCACATAGAGAGGCTTCGCCTGATAAAATCGATGAATGAATGTAACGAGAGGAATTAAAGCAGGGATTAGGGAGTAAAACTTTTTAACCGCCATTCCTTATGAATTGAGTAGCGGCGTTCGTCTAGTCTGGCCAGGACATCAGCCTGCCATCGTCTTTCGCGGCCGAGCGCTGGTAACCCGGGTTCAAATCCCGGACGCCGCATGTTTTTGCTTTTCATGATTTAGATTTTTAACTAGAGGTTTGGATAGTTTATTTCCTGTAAATATTAGTAATGCTTATTAACATGTTACTACAAACAATAGTAGCTTAAAATGAGACCGGTGGAAGGCTCTTCGACCTATCAGAATGCCGGCAGGTCTACCATAGTCTTGACAGTAGCATTCATGCTAACAGGAGTTTTGATAGGCGGTTTGATAAGCTATGCTTTCAGCAGCCTGTTCATTATAAGCAAGATAGATGAACTTCAAAACAGGCTTTCAAACATTGAAAACCGTGTGTCCGCCCTGCAGCTGACGCAGAATTCTTCAAGCAACATAACCTGTGTTCTAGAGGGGAACTTTTCCCTATCGCAGCTTTATGAAAACGTTAGGGATTCGATTGTCCTGATAAAGGGTACTGTTGTAAACTACGATATTTTCTACCGTCCTTATTACAGTAGTGCCCAGGGCTCAGGCTTCGTCTACAAGTCCGGGGACAAGTTTGTGATTGTGACGAATTATCATGTCGTTTACAATGCGCGCGACATAACTGTAAGGTTTAGAAACGGGAACACTTATCTTGCTGTTGTCAAGGGTGCAGACGCTTATGCTGACCTAGCTGTTCTCTTTGTGAACGCTTCCATTGATGAATTCAAGCCGCTTAAAATCGTAAGTTCGTCAACGCTCAGAGTCGGCGACGCTGTAGTGGCAATAGGAAACCCGTATGGGCTTGCGGGCTCCATGAGTTCAGGCATAGTAAGTGCCCTCGGCAGAACAATCTCTGAAGATATTAGCGGAGGGTACTCGATAGCCAACTGTATTCAGACAACTGCCCCAATAAACCCAGGTAACTCGGGAGGGCCTCTTCTAAACCTTCGCGGCGAGGTTGTTGGAATAACAACCGCTATCGTGAGTGACTCGCAGGGACTGGGCTTCGCTATTCCTTCCAACACGATACTGCGTGAAATAGAATCCCTAGTCACAAAGGGAACTTATGATCAGCATCCTTGGCTTGGAGTAACGGGGGTAGACATGACGTACGACATAGCTTCAGCAATGGGTGTTAACGTGACATACGGATGGCTAATAGTGGGGGTTACGGCTAACGGGCCTGCTGCTAAAGCAGGCTTGCAGGGCGGAAACAGGCAGGTTATGATTAAGGGAAGCAGGGTTACGGTAGGTGGAGACATTGTGATAGGGGTAAACGGTACGAGGATTTCGAGTGGAGATGACCTATTATCCTTCTTAGAGGAGTACACGCTTCCGAATCAAACAATTATAGTGACAATAGTTAGAAACAATCAAATCATAGATGTTCCTGTTACGCTTGGAGCAAGACCTCCATTAACCTGATTTGATGGAGAACAAAAATCTTAAGTTTAAACAGGTTACGCAAAAGTCGTTATCAGATTCCCACATCTATTGCTCAACCTTACGCGTTACGTGTGGTAATTTTAACGTAGGATTTCTTCGTAAACTTCTTCTATTCTCTTAACTATTATGTTCCAATCGTATTTCTTCACTTCTCTGAAGGCGTTTGAAGAGATTCTTTCGGAAAGCTCTTTGTTTTCAAGCAGGATTAAGATACCCCTCGCCAGCTCTTCCACGTTATTCTTTCTTACCAGTAAGCCTGTTTCCATGTGGTTCACTATTTCACGTATTCCGCCTTGGGTCGTCGCTACCATCGGAGTCCTAGAAGCCATGGCCTCGAGCAGAACGATTCCGAAAGACTCTCCGAAGATTGAGGGTAAGACAAAGACATTAGCTCTCTGATAAAGGTCAATGAGCTCGCTCTTCCTCAAGCCCTCTCTTAGGAAAATATTATTATGAAGGCCTGATGTCTTAACAACAGCTTTTAAAACGGGACTTAGATAACCGGAACCCGCTATAGTTAGCTCCACATTATTCTTTTCATTCACCACTTGCTTCATAGCTTCTAGAAGTAGGTGTAACCCCTTCCTATACACCAACCTGCCGACAAAGAGTATACTTTTCCCGTCAAACTTCTTGATATGCGGGGCAAATTCTTCAATGTTTACCCCGTTAGGAATGATGCTTACTTCTTTATCTGTGAAATGGGAGATGAAGGTTGCTGCCGCCCTACTTACGGCTATTATTCTATCAGCGCTGTTAATATATTGTTTAAGCGGGAACAGCATTAAGGAAGAAGGTTTCCATAAATAGTTGAAATCGTAAAGGAACTGTATTGAATGGTTGGTCAGAACAGTCTTTATTCCCAGTCTTTTCCCTATGAGTAGAGAGAACAAGGAAATTGGAGAGAAAGCATGGTGAGCATGTATAATATCCAGTCTAGTTTCTCTGAGAGCTTCTTCCAAATCATCTAAGCGAGGAATATCCAGCGTCTGCGAGCTACGGAACAGGGATTTAATCCGTACGACGTTCAATCCATGGGCTTGATCGTTGAAATCTGACATTTTGGTTATTATGATAACTTCATGGCCTCTCTTCTTCAGCATCCGCGCCAAGTTTTCTATATGTGTCGTTATGCCGCCTATTTTCGGGTAAAAATAGTCGCTGCATAAGGCGATCTTCAAGAGTTTCCACCGTATTGTAAAGCAACCATGTTGAACTCTCTGAGAAGAATTAAGACGTATATGATACATGTGCAGATGTCTGCAGATCTCAAATAGCGGTCAAAACGTATCCGTCTCAGGCCTGCTAAAGTAAATGACACGGTAAAGGAGATGGTGAGAATTGCGACGTTAGGGCAGATGGAAACAGAGATTGCTGATAGAAATAGCCAGTGAAATATTAAGAGAACTTTTAAAACAGTTAAAGATTCTTCATAGCCCAGCCAATAAACGGTGGTTCTTGTTCTGGAGCTTAAATCTACTTGGAAATCATTAAGATGGTTTCTTAACTCGAGAACGACTGAGTAAATAAAGATTGAAGCACCGATGAGGAGGGTTTGAAAAGTCGCACTACCAGAGGCTGAAACACCGTAGAAATATAATAGTGCTCCAAAGAATAAACCGTGAGAAACCAGGTCCATAAGAGGCACGGATTTAAGCCTGAAGGGAGGGGCAGAGTAAGCCATAGACAAAATGACGAGCAGAAGATAGATTGAGAAGCAGCTTCTGAACCAGAAATACGTTAGCGATAGACCAGTGACAGCTAGGCATGATGAAAAAACAACTCCCTCCTCGAACCCAATCTCTCCTGTGGCAACAGGATTTTTCTCAGCTTTTTCTTTCAACAGGGCGTCGCTCCTCGCGTCAAAAGAAT
>FMJZ01007795.1_pt1 | contig 69590 bp, 63 predicted proteins | sample 1987881 | NCBI WGS metagenome assembly FMJZ01 (sample SAMEA4378227, study PRJEB15110) | soil metagenome | biome: soil; feature: Field; material: Soil | place: India | collected 2015-03-11 | depth 0 m
GGTAATCAATTTGTTTTCGGGTTTTTTCTTCTGGTTTCATCTTGCTATAAAACATTAAACTGAACATTTATTAAAAGACTATCTTCGTTATTAACACTGATGAACACATTTTGCAATGCTTTGTAGAATTTCTGTTCTTTGGTCATGTCGCATTCCCCTTGCTTTTTCAAAACCAAAATATGTATTAACCTAGCCTTTTAATATCGGCGGCATTAAACGAATAGGTAACGAGTTGTCGTAAAATTTTTTTGGCGTTAGTCATTTAAACCACTCATATTATGGTTCCGAAGTATTCAATAATTTTCTAAAATAATACCATGCATTTGCAAATTTAAAAAAAATTATTCAGTTATCCATTTTCAAATTTTACAGACACATTGTGTTCATTTACCGAAAACTTATTTTAATGGTTGGAATTAGAACTGTGTACAACAATAGCACTGCCACACACAATCAATTCCACTAAAAAAACACTTTAGCTATAATACGAAAATTAAAAAATTAAGATAAAGTGTTATTTCAAACAACTGTCATAATTTGTTTTCATAATTTATAGTTATGACCAATAAAAGAAAATAATAAAACAAAGTTTTGGTTAGAAATAATTTGTATCCGTTGCGAAAACTAGCAAATTTTGCAAAATCAAAGAGTAACAGTAAAACGAATTACAACGTCGAAGCGAACAAAGATCAACGAAAAGTACTTTTTGGCAGTAGTTTGACCCCGAACCTTACCATATTCAGACATCAAGTAAAAATAGGGTCTGTGTTTCACAACTTCAGTCAAGACTTGGGAAATCTCGGTGTTTATTAAATAAATATGATGTGGTTTTCTGTAAAAATCGCTGACATCGACATGAAGGAACTTTCCTAAAAGGAACGAAGGCAAAGAGGTGTCTGGTTCAAAATCGCTTGTGTCGCGTGGATTTGAAACTCCAGCTTTTGGTCTTGCAAAAACCAAAGTAAATTTAACATTTTCAATTACGAGTGTATCCTTTTGTGGGTCGAAAGGTTGGTTGTTTCCAAAAACTAAGGAGTCTATCCAATAGTTGAATTGGATTATTTCCGCTTTTTCCAGTCGAGATTTATTTTTAGTAAATTCTTTATACTCATTCAAGTTTGCAAAAATTCTGGAGGTATCGGGAATAGATTTATCAAAGTAGTTTACGTAGAAGTAAAATGGGATTTGGAAGCGAAAATTTTGAACTGAGTTAATGAAATCTGTACTGCAGGAAATAAGTAAATAAAAGGAAAAAAGTAATACTTTAATTAGTTTGTTCATCAACATTTTTCCTATCCCCCAAAAAAATGCCAAAACCCAGCGAAATCATTGGCTGAGAAGCAAAGCTCAAGTCAAAATTCAAAAAACCGAAAGGCAGATAAAAAGTAAATCCACCTTTGATTTGCCATTTTGTGAAAGTTTTTAGATTTATCTTAACTGGCTTTGCTTCACGCAATTCAGAAAAAGGACTTTGGACAATGTCTTGGTTCAAACCAGTGGTATCTTTTATTGCTTTGAAAATCCCATATAGATTTTCAAATTGAATTCCTAAATACCCCAAAACATTTTTGTGAAACTGATTTGAAACGTTAAGCCCAAAGGAATAGCTAAACAAATCGAAACTTGCTCCCCTATACATTCTATGAAAAGAAATATTTAGGTTCAAATTCTTTTTATTATCGAAACCAAAAAGATTTAAAAAATGATCGAATCTTTGGTTTAAGCCTAAAGAAAAAAAGACGAAGCTTTCCCCTTGAAAAGGAAAAGTAAAGAAACGAAAACGAATCTCGTTGTGCAAGGGAGTCTCAAAAATCAATTGAAGAACTGGAAGACCTGGCATAATCTCTATATGTAAGCCTTCGGGATATGCAATTGTTTTATAAAAAGAGTCTGGAACGATATGATTTTGCGGAGCAGCAAATATCGGAACGGAACTCCCCCCAAAAATAGTCGGTTGTTTATTTGGTTTTCGTAATTTACCAAGAATTTGACCATCTCTCATCTGTGCAGTTAAAGTAATATTTGTATCGTAGAAGCCTTCGGGCACTTCTGCATCGAACCATTTGTGACTGTCGGGTACAAGCATCGAAGCAAATCCCAAATTAAGAGTAACACGAAATTTCCCATCGAGGTTGCTCGTTCCAAAAAGAAAATTATTCAGACTTTGTTCAACTGTTGTAAAAAGTGGTTGTAAGTAACCTTCCAAATTTTTTGAAGTAAAAAGGACGAAATTTCGGGAAATAACAATATCCTTTGAAATTAACGATTGAAATAGAAAAATGAACAATAAAAAAATTATATTAAAAAATTTTGCCACTTCTATAGCATAATTAAAGCAAAGAAACAATATAAAAAATAATTTGTTACAAAAGCATAAACCCCATGAAATAGTCTAAAATCAATTGTTATTAAATTGCTCAAACCAACATTCAATACTTTATTAATTTCCATATTGGAAACAAATTTATTTTCATTCACAAGGGTTTAAGAAGTTTGCTCGAAAAAATTAGATGGCGACCGAAAGCCGTTGGGCTCGGATCATAATTATTTTATTACAATAAAACTGAATGCATTCAAACAAAGTTAACGCCTCCAACGCAAAATTCTAAATTCAGTTCTTCGGTCCTTGCCCTCCCAGCCTCTGTAGAATTATCAGCAATTGGTCGCCTTTCGCCGTAACCAACAGCAAAAATTCGGTGTTCTTCAATCCCTTCTTTAATTAATTCCTTTTTTCTCCTTCGCTCGCTTCTGCTAAAGTTCAATGTTTTATTTAGGATTCTTCGAGCGATTAATAGAATCTGTATGTCCAGAAATTTCAATTTCCATTGACTGAAACTTCTTCATTAACCTTGCAATGCTCTTTATTACAACGTAGGATTCGGGTTTTAATGTGTACTTATCGAAATCGAAGTAAACTTTAAGAATATAAACTTCTCCTGTGTCCACTTCTACTTCAATTTTAATTGTGTCTTGGAGAGTGTAACCATAGTAACAATACTTTAAACCAAAGATTGCTCGCCGTAGCCAGGAAGCTCGAAATCGGCATTGTAATATCGTTCCAAGCGTTTCGCAATATCATTGAACACTAGATTCAATTCATACTTTTAGTATATATGTTTAAATATACCCCCGGTTTTACGAGCATAAAATCCCATAAAACTTTCGTTGATATCGTAAAAGAAATCAATTCCACAAAATAAAATATTATTTAACTTTGCATGGCTAATTGGATAGTGAGGGGAATTTTGATAGGAATTGTCCCAACCATCGGTAAAAACAATAATTACTTTCTGGTATTTTGGATTAACTTTAATTAACTGATTAATTCCAACAACAACAGCGTCCCAGATAGCAGTTTAACCTCCAAAATTACCTAATCTATTAATCAAAAATTTAGAAAGAGCGTAATCAGAAGATTGTGTTATGGGTACTTCGAGAACAATTCTTTGGTCGTATTTAATAACACCCACTAAGTCATCGGGGTGTTTATTTTGAATGAAATTTTAAACAGCTTCTTGAATTTCGTAGGCACGGTCTGTGCCCATTGAACCACTATGGTCAAGAACCAACATAAATGCAAAAGGAGGGCGATATGAAATTTCGGATTCTTTGACTTCAAACTTATTTACGGGTACAAATTCGTTATCGACAATGAAGAAAACACCACACCATCTTTTTTTTAAATTTTCTGTAATAGCAAAATTATAGAAAATAGTATCGTACCCAATTAGATGCATAAAAACGCGAGCAGTATCATCGGAAAGTAGCGAAAAGCGAGAAATTTCGAGGGTTAGTGCTTGTGGATTCGAGGTTTTGATATCTCCGAAAGTTTGGACATGAATTGGTCTGTAATTGGGTGGAGGTGGTAGTTCTGGGAAAGGTTTTTCTCTTTTACGGAAAATTGAGCACGATGAAAAGATTTAAAGGGATGTAAGTACTTCTATTCTCAACAGGATATTACACTATTATGTTGAAAAAACTACTTTGAGTATTTTCTCAAAACATTCAGCAAAGCAGAAAAGTCCTTGGGATAAGGTGCTTCGAAAACTAAATGTTCTTTAGTTTTTGGATGTTCAAATTCTAAAGAGTAGGAATGCAAAGTCAATCTATCGATAATAGGCTTTTCTTCCTCGCCCTTTTTCAAATTGTATCTTCTTTTAATGTGGGATAGGAAAAAAGCATCATTTTTGCCATAAATACTGTCCACAAGTAATGGATTTCCAATGGTAGAACAATGAACTCTGATTTGATGATGTCTACCAGTAACAAGATTGCATTCAATAAGTGTAGCAATAGTAAATCGCTCCAAAACACGGACCTTAGTTAAAGCCTCTTTTCCTCGTACCGAAGGAATTGTTTGCCCCTTATCGCTGGGATCGGTGGTTAAGGGAATATCGATTTCAAACTCATCCTCGGGAATCCAACCAGAGACCACTGCATGGTAAATTTTAGCCACAGATTGTTTTTCGAACTGGGTATTTAAATTTTTATGACTTTCAGGATTACGTGCAAAAACCATAATACCACTTGTATCCTTATCCAAACGATGGACCACCCAAATACGCCCAAATTTATCCTCGAGGAGAATTCGTAAGTTGGGTAAATTTTTGTCGAAGCGGTCTGGAATCGATAAAACACCAGAAGCTTTGTCGACAAGGATAATATCATCATCGTAATAAATAACCTGGTACAATTTATTATACTTCATAGGAAATTTCACCGGAAGCTGCTAAAAAAGTGTTTTTCATTAACATAGCGATTGTCATTGGACCAACTCCACCAGGTACCGGAGTAATAGCAAAGGTTTTTGTAGCTACGGAATCAAAATCAACATCTCCGACAAGTTTGTACCCTTTTGGGGAATTTGGATCGGGGATACGGTTAATTCCAACATCAACTACAACGGCACCTTTTTTAACGAAATCAGAGGTAACGAAGCAAGGTTTTCCAGCAGCAACAATTAAAATATCTGCTTGCGAAGTAAAATGACGGATGTCCCTTGCAGCCGTATGACAAATTGTTACTATAGCATTTGCAAATGGCTCTTTTTGATACAACATATTTGCTATTGGTTTTCCAACGATATTACTGCGACCAACTACTACAACATGTTTTCCATAAGTTTCAATTTTATAATACTTCAAAAGTTCAACGATTCCAGCTGGAGTACATGGGAACAGACCTGGTAAACCTATTACCAAGCGACCAAAGTTTTCAGGATGGAAACCATCAACATCTTTTGAAGGTTTGATTCTAAGTGTTACTTTTAATTCATTAATTTGCTTTGGTAAAGGAAGTTGAACAAGAATACCGTGAATGCATTGGTCATTATTCCATTGGTCTATCAAATTGAGTACTTTTGCTTCGGTAGTATCTTCGGGCAAATGTTCAACCAAGGAAAAATAGCCTAAAACCTCGCAAGCCTTTTTCTTAGAATTGACATAAACTTTCGACGCTGGATTATCCCCAACAAGCAACAAAGCAAGTCCTGGGGTAATACCCTTTTTCTCTTTCAGTTCTTTCGTTTTTTTCCCAAGCTCATTTAAAATATAATTTGAAACAATTTTACCATCGATAATTAGGGGCATGTCATTTCCTTTTAAATAAATCAAACTTGTATAAAAGCCCAAAGGTCAATATGTCAATTTTTCCAAAATTATAGTCGACAACAGCAGAAAAATTACCAAGATTAATAATTGCACCAATAGTAAATTTCAGGTTCTTGTCGGATAGGATAACATTTTTGTTCATAGCTCCATAGGGGTCACCGTTGTAACCTTGTTCTTCATTTTTTCGAAAAAAATCATCTGTGAAAACATCAGGGGTTCCATTGTCATCCAGCCAAATTAAACCAAGTTGGTACTGAACAACAATGGGAAGATAATAAGTGAAATCGGTATTTATATTTACAAATTCATAACTAAAACCAGAAAAAATCTCGAAATTCTTTGAAAATTTCCGACTAAGATGAAAATTTGCATTAAAGAAGTTTGCATTTGAATTCAGTTGAGCATTGGTTGTGCCTATCGTATTCTGCAGGTTAGTTCCTTGATAAGCAACCTGAAAAGCAAAATCAACAAAAGGATTGGGAATATATTGAGAAATTGAATGGCGAATTCCAATGCCCCAAAAAGTGAATTTCCCAATATTTTTCCCAAGGTCTATTCGGGGTATGTAACGTAAAGTTAATTCAGTTCCAAAAAGAGAGCCAATTTCAATTTGTGGCATTCCAGCAAGAATATTTTTAATGTTTAACCCTTGAGGAAGGTCGAAATTTTCAGGAAAATTTTCAATTGATTTATAAACCGTGTCTTTCAGATTCTCGGGCATGAACTCGAAAATGGGATTTTCATTAAGAAGTGAACGAATAGTGTCCCTATTGAAATATAGCGATTTTACCCCCTCGCCTAAAATGGTTGGTGATTTTTCTGGAATTTGGAATTTCCCTTTGGTAATACCATCGTACATAAGCATTTTGAAAGCCATATAAATAAGTCCGCTTGTATCCTTTACGTTAATTTTGGGAGGGAAACTGCCGTAATCAATAGCAAGATAAGGGGAAAGTTTAGTGGAAAGTGATGTCAAGTCGTTCGGATCGTATGGCTCCACAGGCAGACTAGGTACATATTCTTTTTTGCTAGGTGGGACAATCCCAAGAGTGCCATTTAAGCTTAGCTTTATGTAAAAATCATTCTCTTTTGAAATGTATGCACTCGAGAAGAAGCGGGAATTTGCAGTAGTATTGACCATTTCTACCATCGGTTGAAGATATGGGACCCCATTAAGTTCGAAAATATCCTTGCTAAGATATCGAGCAATTTGAATTGTCCATGTGTTGGCTTTGGGATAATTATAAACTGCAAATAGTTCTAAACATAAAATAAAATAAAGGATGGAATAAACAGTAAATTTGAAAAACATAAAAATCCTACAGATTATTTAAACAATTTTTTCTTAATTAATACATAGAAAGGAAGCGACACAATAAAAATCAAAATTAATTGGAAAATTTCAAAAATCAGTTTGAAAGTCAAACCAAACAAAGCAAAAAAGGACAAAAAAATAACATAAGAAATGAAAAGAGCAAGTACAAAAGCAACTATTTTCTTTATTACGACCATAAAACCTCCTATTATAAAATTAAAATTTTAGAAAGACTTAGGTATTAATTTAACAAAATCTTCGCCAAAAATTTCAAAGATTTTCGATAGATTATCCTCGTTTAGTAGTAAATTAACACTGTCTGCAACGAAAGCTTTTCTTTCGCCGTTGTTTCTTAAAATAAAAAGAACTTTTGTTGATGTTCTAGGTGAATTGCAAATACTAGCAAAATTGTATAGTTTTTCGAGTGATTTTTCATCATCTTTTAGGTAAATATGTATTGAATCAACGAACTTTTGTAACGCTTCTCCTACAGTGTACAATTCACTTACATAAACCTTCAAAATACTCTCCTCTCGAATTTCACCTTTACCAGTCACAAAAACAATTCTATCATTATCGAGCAAATGTTGGAACCGAGCGTAAGCTTCACTCCAAATGACTAATTCAGCTTTTCCTCTGAAATCTTCCAAGGTAGCGAATGCATACTTTTGTTTGTTCTTATCAATTTTTGTATCAATTTCTAACAGTGTACCAACTAAGCGAACACTCGAAAAGTTTTGATATTCTCCAAGATTTCCTAAATCAATATTAGACAAAACTTTGATTATTGTCCTATATTTTTCCAAAGGATGCCCGCTAAAGTAGAAGTTCAAAAAAGATTTTTCACGAGCAAGGCGTTCACGAAAATCCCATTCTGTTACGTTAGGCAAAGATGGCTCAACAACGATGTCATTTTGGGTTTGAAGTTCCCCAAAAAGAGAAGAATCAGTTTCTATGCTATGGTCGTGTATTTTTTTTGAAAATTCTAAGGCAGAGTCGATAGCATGGAAAAGCGTTGCACGTTTGCCATTCTCAACTGTATCGAAGGCACCAGTGCAGACCAGCGCTTCCAAAACTTTGCGGTTTACAACTTTTGGGTCCACTCGCATAACAAAATTGTAAAAAGAAGTAAAGGGCTTTTCATTCCTTGCCTTAACTATAGTTTCTTCAACCCGTGTGCCAACGTTTTTTATTCCTGCAAGCCCAAACAATATTTTTTCAGAATTTAAAGCAACAAAACGAGCGAATGACCGATTAATATCTGGTGGCAAAATTTCAATACCAAATGATTTTGCATCCTCTATCAACTTAGGAATTTGCTTAGAATTGTTTATTTCAGCATTCAAATTTGCTGCAAAAAATTCGGCTGGATAATGTGCCTTAAGATAAGCAGTTTGATATGCCAAAATAGCATAGGCAAGTGAATGGGATTTATTAAAACCATAATTTGCGAATTTTTCAATCAAATCAAATATTTCACCTGCAACTTTCTCGCTGATTCCATTTGTTCTTTTTGCCCCCTCGATAAATTCGGGTTTCATCTTTGTCATTACATCCGCTTTTTTCTTGCCCATTGCACGGCGAAGATTGTCTGCTTGAGCTAATGTAAAGCCAGCTATATCTCGTGCAAGCTGCATCACTTGTTCTTGATAAACAATTATTCCATAAGTGGATTTCAAAGAATTCTCCATTAAAGGGTGCAAATACTCTATTTTTTTTCTTCCAAATTTCCTATCAATGTATTCAGGGATATGTTGTAGCGGACCTGGTCGATACAAAGCATTCATATCGCTTAATTCCAAAATGCTTGTTGGTTTAAGCTGACGAAGATACTCCTGCATCCCAGAAGATTCAAATTGAAAAACCCCAAGGGTTTTTGCTTGAGAGAATAACTCGAAGGTTTTTGAATCGTCAAAATTAATATTATCTATATCTATTTTTACATTGTGGTTTTTGTATATCATCGAAAGTGTTTCGTCGATTATTGAAAGAGTTCGTAAGCCGAGAAAATCCATTTTAACTAAACCGGCAGCCTCCAAATCGTTCATACTGTATTGGGTTACAATTTCAACTCTGTCTTCGTTATCCACTTTTTGTACAAAAAGTGGAACAAATTCACTTACGTCCTTTGGAGTAATCACAATACCTGCTGCATGAACAGAAGTATGACGATAAAGCCCCTCTAAAAGAAGTGAATATTCAATTAGTTGTTTGTACAATGGGTCTTTAGAGTTTTTCAATTCAGCAAGTTCAGGCAATTCAAGTGCTTCGTTTAATTGGGGGACTTTGCCAAGAACAACGGGTATTTTACTAGTGATTTTATTAATTTCTTGGTGTGGAATACCAAGAATTCTACCAACGTCTTTCAAAACAGCACGAGAGGAAAGTTTCCCAAAGGTAATAATCTGTGCTACACAATTTTCTCCATATTTCTTTTTAACGTAATCTATTACTAAATCTCTTTTATCGTCGGAAAAATCAATATCAATATCCGGCATACTAACTCTATCGGGATTAAGAAATCTTTCGAATAGAAGCCCATACTTAATAGGATCTATACTGGTAATACCAAGAGCGTAAGCCACAATACTTCCAGCAGCAGAACCGCGACCGGGACCGATTCGGACTCCCATTTTCCTTGCAGCATTCACAAAGTCGCTGACAATTAAGAAATAACCAGAAAACTTCATCTTGCAAATCACATCCAATTCGTAGTCTGCTCTCTCTTTAATTTCCTGGGTTATTGTCTTAAATTTCTCTTTCAGATTTTTATATGTTAATTCACGAAGGTACTCGTCCAAGTCTTTTGCTTTGGAATCTTCGGGAATCTTAAATTCGGGCATAAAAATACCCTTTTTTAATTCAATGTTTGATTTATCTGCAATCTCAACTGTGTTTTCAATTGATTCTGGAAATTGCTTAAAAAGTTCCACCATTTCTTCTGTCGATTTGTAATATAATTGATCTGAACGATAACGCAGGTTCAGAATATCGATATTTTGAACGCCTTCGCTTGCTGATTTAATATTTAAATACACATTATGTGCAATAGCATGCTCTTTTTTAATGTAGTGTACATCATTTGTTGCAACCAACTTAATACCAAATTCATTTGCAATTTGTGGAGCCCATTGCAAAACCATATCATCTTCGGGTAAAAAATGATTTTGCAATTCAATGTAGAAATCATCACCAAACAAATCTTTAAAATATTTTGCCTCTTTTTTTGCCTTTTCGATATCACCTTTTATAATGTGAGCATTCAGGACACCATTAATGCAACCAGAGCAAGCAATAATACCTTCATGATATTTTTCTAGTAATTCCTTATCAATTCGAGGTTTATAATAAAAACCTTCGAGGTGTGCCAAAGTTGTTAATTTAACTAAATTCTTATATCCGTGGTAGTCTTTTGCAAGCAGCAATAAATGATAATAGTTCTTCTTTTTAGTTTTACCAGAACTCTTGTCGAAACGGCTACCGGTAGCAAGATATGCTTCGAATCCAATGATAGGTTTAATACCTTTTTTTTTGGCTTTATGGTAAAACTCCAAAGCTCCGAACATCACACCGTGGTCAGTTAAAGCAATAGCATCGTGACCATAGTTTTGGGCAGCCATTATCAAATCGTCGACCGTAGCCGCAGCGTCCAACATCGAATAGTGTGTATGATTATGGAGATGAACAAATTTCATTTCGTTTAATTCAAGTTTTTAATAATCAAACAAAATTAAGAAAAAAAGGGGTATCCAGACCCTGTCAAATTTTTGAAGAAGTAAAAATAAGGGGCAAAGCCCCTTTTAAAATAAGGAAATTTTGTGGAATATTGAAGAATGTTTCTAATTTGTGGCTTTTTCAAGCCTTTTCATTATACTGAAAATAAATGCAGCAGAAATAAGACAACAAATCACAAAAACCAACCAAACTTCCCAAAGCTCAATTTTGTCCCAAAGGAAACTTCCAACAAAGAGTAATTTATTTCCAACCGCAGTAGCAAGCAACCAACCTCCTTGCATCAAACCTTGGAAACGTGACGGAGCAACTTTCGACACAAAGGATAATCCCATGGGACTTAGGAACAACTCGGCTATGGTCAATATTAAATAACTTGCCGTAAGCCAATGGGGACCTACTCTCTCCCAATCAGTAATTCCAGTAGTATGAATATAATTTGGGGAATACAAGCCAAATGAACCAATTAACATAATCACAAAAGCAGAAGAGGCTATTATCATACCGATTCCTATCTTTCTTGGGGTGGAAGGCTCCATATTTTTGCTTCTCAACCAATTGAAGAATGCCATCACCGGAAATGTTAAAATCACAATAAACAATGGATTAAATGCTTGGAATTTCTCGGGCTCAATAGGAGTACTCGATGGTGCATTGGCAATTAAATAATATGCCCAAGCTCCAAAGACTACAAAAAGTGCTGCCCCCAAGACTTTTTGTAGAGGCTTCTTCGCTGTGAGTGCAATAACTAAACCAGCAATTGACAAAATTAATACCAAAAGGTTACCAAGATTAAAAAACATCTGGTTAATAGGCCCAACCTCTTTCACTGTATAATCTCGAGCGAAGAAAGTAAGAACGAGACCGTTTTGGTGGAAAGACATCCAGAAGAAAATAACAACCAAGAAAACTAAGAAAAGAGCTACAACGCGTGGTTTTTCTTCTTTTGTAGAGGCAAGCATAATCCAAGTTGCAAAAGCAAAAAACAATGCAATAGCAAGCCCAAGAGCAAAGTTGTTCAAGATAAAATGGAAGATTGCAACCACCAAAACAAAAACGATTATAGAGCTGATAAATGGAACAAGGTTTTGTTTTGAAATAAATGCAGACGAAGTATCCTTCTTTTCCTCTTTAACTACCTTTACTTTTTCTGGTAAGAGTCTTTTAAACGAAAGATAAATTCCAAGTGAAACAAGCATTGCAATTGCAGCAATAGCAAAAGCCATATTATATCCGAACGAAAATGCATCGATGTAGGCTTGTGAAAATGATGTCAAATCAGTAAAATTAAAGCTAACAGAAACTTTGCGAGCAAGATTTTCGAAATGAGAAAGTTGTGCTGGGTCTGTTAGTTTTCCATTAAGAAAATTGTGACAAAAGGCAGGAAGGCTTGCATCGTGTAGGAACCCCTTGCTAGAGAGGATATAATTTCGAATTCCAGTTGCAGCAAAAGGTGCAAAGAAAGCACCTACGTTAATTCCCATATAGAAAATCATATAAGCTGTGTCGCGTAAAGGTGAATATTTTGGATCGTCATACATTTGTCCGACAATTGCTTGCAAATTTCCCTTAAACAAACCATTTCCAAAGGCGATTACAAAAAGTCCAATTACAGTAATAGGCAAGGTCATTCCAGGAATTGCAACCAATGCATAACCGATTAACATTACAACGAGTCCAAATAAAACAGTGGTTTTGTACCTACTCGAAAAATCTGCAATCATCCCTCCTACAAGTGCAAGAGCGTATATGGCAAAGTAAAACCAACTATAAATGTCCCCAGCCTTTTCAGCAGTTAAGTTATACTTTGCTTGTAAAAAAAGGACGAGAACAGCCATCATAGTGTAAAAGCCAAAGCGCTCTCCCATATTGGAAAAAAATGCTACAATAAGTCCTTTAGGATGGTTTTTAAACATAGAACTATCCTATTTTGTGAAACAAAATTAGTCTATTAATAAAATTGGAATAATCTCCCTTTGGATATCTCCAAAAACAACAACTTCACCCTTGTTTGTTATTACGACGTCAATTTCGGAGCGAAAGCCTATTTTTTCTTCAGGTAAATAAATTCCAGGTTCAATAGAAAAACAACTACCGGGGATAATTTTTCTTTCGTCCCGTGTCTCCAAATTATCCATGTTTGTACCATTACCGTGGACTTCCTCTCCGATATTGTGTCCAGTACGGTGAGTGAAAAACTTACCAAAGCCAGCATCAATAATTACTTTGCGGGCAGCATCGTCCACTTCAAAACCAAAAATTGGAATGTTTTTTGAAAATCTTTCTTGAACAAGTTTTAATGCTCTATCCCTTGCGTTAACAACAGTTTGAAAAATTTCATTAAGTCTTGAAGGAACGCTTGTACCAACATAACCCATCCAGGTAATATCATAATAAATCGATTTTTCTTTATCGAGTTTAGCCCAAAGGTCAAGGAGCACAAGGTCCCCTTCTTTAATTTTGTAGCAGTTATCTGCAGTGGGTTCGAAATGGGGATCAGCAGCATGCTCATTAATTGCAACGATAGGTCCGTCGTTGTTAATTAGTTTGTATTCCCTAAATAAATCAAGCATATAACAATGAATTTCAAACTCTGTGGGATTTTCGCCAGATTTAATCCTACGAGCAATCTCGCGAAAAGCAAAGTCCTTCACTTTGTGCATAAGCTCACCAGCACGAGCATGGCTTTGGATTTCTTCCTCGGTCAAGTGGGCTTCGAAAAGGCTAACCAAATTTGCACTAGATTGAACATCAATGCCAAAACTACGAACAAGCTCAACCGTTCCAGCATCGACATTAGAAACATAAGGTATAGAATTTCGTGGGGAATATTGCATTGCTATTCTTTTTGCTCCAGAAAGAATATTGCGAAGGTTATTGTGAAGTTCTTCCCACGGCAGGTAAATATATTTATCTCCTTTCAAATGGTCTAATTTCCAAGGTTCAATCTTGTGAACCAATTTTTTAGGAGAACCATCTGCGGGAATGTAATAAAACCAACGCCGGGAAGTAAACCTTTTGGGATCGATGCCCAATATTCTAATTGCTATAGGATCTCGGTTATGAAAGTCGTAAAACAACCAACCATCTAGTCCTTCGTTTTTCAATTCTTTTTGAATAGCTTCTATATCCATCCTTACCCCGAAATAAATTAAAAAAAATACAATTTAATAAAATTTAAAAAAAACTTGAAAGAAAAAATATTTTTAACACAATCTTATTAATTAAAATAAATTGAGAAATTAATCAAATTATTTTTAGATAAATTCGTTTAAACAATTTTAAACTTTGGAAACGGAAAAAATCATTGGAAAGGAATTTAAGTGTTTAGACAAGGGTTTCGTACGCCTTGTCGATATTATGGGAAACGATGAATCGATTGTTCAAGCGGCACGTGTTTCCTATGGCAAAGGCACTAAAACTGTCTCCGAAGATAGAAACCTTATACGCTATTTGATGCGGCATCGCCATACCTCTCCATTTGAAATGGTGGAATATAAGTTCCATATCAAATTGCCCATATTTGTTGCCCGCCAATGGATAAGACATAGAACGGCAAATGTCAATGAGTATTCGGGCCGTTATTCAATAATGCCTGATGAGTTTTTTGTCCCTTCCCTCGACGATGTTCGAACCCAAAGTAAAAAAAATAAACAAGGGCGTTCGGATGAACCTATCCCCGAAGAAGTTGCAAAAGAATTTATAGAAGATCTTGAAAAGACACAAGATTTGCTTTATCAAAAATACAATTATTTTCTATCAAAAGACATTGCAAGGGAAATTGCGAGAATTAATCTTCCATTGGCAACTTACACAGAATGGTATTGGAAAATTGATTTGCATAATTTATTTCATTTTCTTGAGCTGCGACTACATCCAACCGCACAACAAGAAATCCGAGAGTATGCAAAAATAATTGCTACTATAGTAAAGTCAACCTGCCCTTTAGCGTACGAAGCATTTGAGGACTACCGTTTGAATTCAGTAGTTTTTTCCGCTATCGAATTAAAAATTCTTAAGCAAATGTTATCAAATAATTTACCTTCTACTGAGGAACTGCTTGAAATTGGCTTATCAAAACGAGAGGTCGATGAATTTTTTTCTAAATTATCAATTTTAAATAACTCAAAATAATTGGAGGAATCATGCTTAATCGATTTCATTTCTTTAGTTTGTTTTTTTTATTTACCTTAGCATCTTGTGCCTATTCTCAATCTGATGGAGAAATAATTTCACAATTCATCAAAAGGCAAAAAGAATTATCCGACAAATCCAAAATTCAAACTCTTTATCAAGAATTCAAAGTCTTTATGATGGGAATGGAAATACCAAACAAGCTTTGGGTTAAAGGTGAAAACACCAGATTCGAATCAAGTTTTATGGGACAGAATATTGTAGTGGTTATTAATCCAAGCAGTGGCTGGCAAATTCAAAATGGGACTTTAACAGATATACCCACAGAGCAATTGGAGGCTGTGAAAAATCAAATTTTAAACCAAACTACTGTTGGTGGTATTAATTTCTCTGATGAAGAATTTAGCTTGGAGAAAAATAATTATGAGATACTTGGGCGGGAAAAAATCAACAACGAAAATTGCTACCGTTTGAAAATAACACCAAAAGACACAATAGAAAAGGGAAACGAAGGTTATTTTTGGTTCGAACCCAAAACATACTTGATTCGAAAAATTTCTTTAAAGCAGCCCCAAATGGGACAGGAGCAAAACATAGATATTTTCGTCCAGGATTACCAAGTAGTTAAGGGATTTACTTTCCCAAAATTGGTAGAAATGAAAATTGGACAAGACCAAGATGTCAAAATTGAATTTTCATTAGTAAAAGTAAATGAACCAGTCGAAGATAGTTTGTTCAAAAAATAATGTTTTCAAAATGAATAAATTATTAATAATTTTACTAGTTGTTATCCTAATTGGGTGTAAAGAATCAACAGAAAATATTATTGAAAAGAACATTGAAGTACGAGGGGGGAAGACTAGCTTCGAATACCTTCAAAATATATACCTTCAAATCAAAATTAACACGATGGGGATGGATGTTCCAGTTATGTTCTACATTGTCCGACCTTCAAAAATGAGAACCGAAGTTAACTTTGGAGGTAACAAACTTGTAACCCTAATGTTGCCCGATACTCTTATTTCCGTAGTTAACAACGTTATTACACCTTTGCCCCCAGAAGCCAGGACTGAAATGAAAAAAAACCTTGAGAGCCAACTTAACTATTTTAGGTCAGAATTAATGAATTATCAACAGCAAGGTGGAAAAATCGAATCTCATACCACAGGACAATTTAAGGGAAAAGACTCCCATAAACTTCAAATTCGGTATCCCGACGGAACTACTACCTATATTTTTATTGACCGAAACACATACTTGAATCTTGGAACAAAAACAGAAAAAATGGTCGAAGGACAAAAATTGGAAACAGAGACGATTTATTCGGATTATAGAAAAGTAGGAAATTTTATGGTTCCATACCAAACCGAAATTTTCAGTGGGGGGAATATTTTGGCAAGTATTAAAATTGACTCAGTTTCAATAAACAATAGGTTCGATTCTACTTTGTTTATCCCCAATTGATTAAAGTAATTATTTCATTTTCTTAAACTTTCGAGCTACAAAGTTTAATTAATTTTTGATACAAATATTATTTTGACAATATCTTTTTTCTTCTTAATTTTGTAACTCTTTAATTTTGATTTTTTTTGAGGAGCAATGAATTATACTGGGCCAAAAGTCAAATTATCGCGGAAACTTGGGTTGAATTTAACACCCAAATCCCATAAGTATACTGAAAAAAAGCCATATCCTCCAGGACAACACGGAAAATTGAAAAGACGCGCAAAAATGTCGGACTATGCACGCCAATTGCTCGAAAAACAAAAACTTCGCTACCAATATAATGTTTCGGAAAAACAGATGAACAACTATTACCAAAAAGCCTCTCGAATTACCGGAAATACAGGAGAGTTTTTGTTGCAACTACTTGAATCACGGCTGGATTCACTTACATATCGAGCTGGCCTCGCCCCCTCGATTTATGCAGCAAGACAATTGGTAACACATGGCCATGTTCTTGTTAATGGAAAAAGAGTAAATGTTCCTTCATACTCTGTTCGCCCAAATTCTGTGGTTTCTATCAAAGAATCCAGCAGAAAAATACCAATGATTTTGGATTCAATTCGAAGTGTTCAACCACCACCATATATCGATTTGGTAAAGGCAGAATTTACCTTTAGGTATCTATACATTCCGCCAAAAGAAGAAATCCCCGTCGTTGTGGAATTACCGCAAGTAGTTGAATACTATGCAAGATAGGTTTAATTTTGAAAATCAAGGTGATTAAATGGAATTAGAAAATCTGGATAAAATCACAAAGTCTGCAAAACAAAATGAGGTCGACAGGAAATGGTTAGTTGTTGATGCCAGTGGCAAAACGCTTGGTCGTCTTGCTTCTGAAATAGCAAAATTAATCCGAGGCAAACACAAACCCTACTTTACACCGCACATCGACAGCGGCGACTTCGTAATTGTGATTAATGCTGAAAAGGTAAAAGTCGAGGGTAAAAGAGTGGAAAAGAAAGAGTATTTTCATTACACTGGATACCCTGGTGGAGAAGTTTTTCGTAAGTTTAAAGATCTAATAAAAACAAAACCAGAATTCGTAATACGGCATGCAGTATGGGGAATGCTTCCCAAAAATAGACTGGGAAGGAAATTAATTAATAAACTAAAAGTTTATCGAGGAGAAAAGCATCCTCATTTAGCCCAAAAACCAGAAATATTAGAATTACCAAAATGAAAAATAAAGGGGAAAATAGATGAAAGAAGCAATTGCATCAGGACGCAGGAAAACATCAGTTGCCCAGGTTCGATTGTTCCCAGGTAGCGGTAAAATAATTATCAATGATAGGCAATTCGAAGATTACTTCCCAGTTGAGTTTCATAGGATTAATATTATAAAGCCATTAGAAGTTTCAAATACTTTAGGCAAATTCGATATAATTGTGAAAACAAACGGCGGTGGAATCAGCGGACAGGCCGGCGCAACTCAACTTGGAATAGCACGTGCTTTAGTTTCCTTCGAGGAATCTTTCAAACAAATTTTAAAGGAATTTGGACTTTTGACACGCGATCCTCGAATGGTAGAAAGAAAGAAGTACGGACAGAAAAAAGCAAGAAAAAGATTTCAATTTTCTAAGCGATAATAAATTAAATTACCATGTTTCGGGATTGTTTGTGTGTGGGGGTGGTAAACCCTTGAGCAAACAAGATGAACGAAACAGATGTTTAACACAAAACTGGAGTATTTATGAAGCACTATTTAACTATTGAACAACTACTTGAAAGTGGTGCCCATTTCGGACATCTTACCCGCCGATGGAATCCCAAAATGGAAAAATTTATCTTCACAGAAAAAAATGGGATTCACATCATTGACTTACGAAAAACACAAATACTTATCGATGTAGCACGCGATTTTGCATTCAACCTTGCTTTACAAGGCAAACATATTTTGTTCGTTGGAACCAAACCCCAAGCAAAGCAAATAATCCAAAGAGAAGCTCAAAGGTGTCAAACCTTTTTTGTAGTAGAACGCTGGCTTGGTGGAATGCTAACAAATTTTACAACAATTCGACGAAGTATCAAGCGGTTGAATACGATCGACAAGATGGAAATCGATGGCACCTTCGAAAAATTAACAAAGAAAGAACGGCTGTTGCTTTCCCGTGAAAGGGAAAGATTGCGTAAAGTATTCGGTGGTATCGAGGACATGCTAACCACACCCTCTGCTTTGTTTATTGTAGATATAAAAAAAGAACATATAGCAGTCAAAGAAGCTCAATTGCTTGGTATTCCTGTGATTGCAATTGTTGATACAAATTGCGATCCCGAACAAATAGACTATCCTATTCCTGCAAACGACGACTCTAAATTAACCATAGAAGTAATTGCAAAAGTAATTGCCGATGCCATTATCGAGGGAAAACAAGTTTACGTAGAAAAAACAAGGGAATTTCTTTCCGAACCTAAAACCGCTGAAATTGAAGAAATACCAATAGAAACACCACCTGTAAAAACAAAACTTCGCCCAAGAAAAGCTAAAAAGGGAGACGTCGGAGTTGGAATAGGCGGAAAAACTCCCAAAATTGAATCACTCGAGGAAGAACAAAGTTCAGAAACATAAATGTTTTAGTATAATAATAAAAGGGAAAAGATGGCAGAAATATCATCAAAAATGGTTGTAGAATTGCGCGAAAAAACAGGCGCCGGAATGGGAGATTGCAAAAAAGCATTACAAGAAGCAAATGGAGATTTCCAAACTGCAATCGAAATTCTTCGAAAAAAAGGAGCTGCATCTGCCGAGAAACGCGCCGATAGAGAAGCAAAAGAAGGAATAATAGCAACTGCTGTTAGTCCAAACAATAAGGTAGGGGTTATTGTAGAAATTAATTGCGAAACAGATTTTGTTGCCCGAAACGAATATTTCGTAAAATATTCCGAATTAGTAGCAAATACATTGCTGAATAACCAAGTTTATACTGTCGATGAATTGTATAACTGCAAAGTTAATTCAGTAACACTATTGGACCACCACAACGAAATTCTTGCTAAATTTCAGGAAAATATTCGAATTCGTAGGATAAAAAGAATAGAAACAAATGGTTATATTACCCACTATGTGCACGCAGGTAGCAAGCTTGGTGTTCTCGTTGTTTTTGAATTTGAGAAGGAATGTGAAGTAAGTACTGAAGCAAAAACTTGGTTTAGAGATATTGCAATGCAAATTGCAGCAATGAATCCAATGTTTATCGATCGTGAATCAGTTTCGCAAGAAATTATCAATAAAGAAATTGAAATTTACAAAGACCAAGCAATCAACGAAGGGAAAAAACCAGAAATTGCAGAAAAAATTGCTCAGGGTAGGCTTTCTAAATTTTTCAATGAGCAATGCTTACTTGAACAAACCTTTATTAAAGATGGAAACTTGGCAGTAAGAGATGTTCTAAACAAGATTGAAAATTCTCTTGGTAGCAAAATCAAAATTTCGCAATTTGTTAGATATTATCTTGGTGAAGTTGAATAATTCTTATGGAAGTTGAACCGAGGTTCCGTAGAATTCTTTTAAAACTAAGTGGCGAGGCCTTGATGGGCGAAGGTGCTTTTGGAATAGATCCTTCTGCCCTAAATTTTTTTGCAAATGAAGTGTATGAGGTACACAAACTCGGTGTGCAAATTGGAATTGTCATTGGTGGTGGTAATATTTTCCGTGGTATTCAATCCGCTGCAAAAGGCGTAGACAAGGTTTCTGGAGATTATATGGGAATGCTTGCCACTATTATTAATTGCCTTGCTTTTCAATGTTCGCTTGAAGATTTAGGCATCGAAACGCGACTCCAAACAGCAATTACAATGACCAGTGTGGCTGAACCTTACATTCGTCGCAAAGCGATTCGGCACTTAGAAAAAGGTAGAATTGTTCTTTTCGGCGGTGGGACTGGACTACCAAATTTTACAACAGACACAACTGCTGTTCTAAGAGCAATAGATATTGGAGCGGACATTATTATTAAAGGGACCAAAGTAGATGGAATATTTGATTCCGACCCACTAAAAAATCCGAATGCAAAATTATTGAAGCTACTGTCGTATAACGAAGCTATTGTTCAAAATCTTGCAATTATGGACCAAACAGCATTTACACTTTGTCGCGACCATAACTTACCTATAGTCGTTATAAACATAAACCAAAAAGGGAACCTTGCGCGCCTTGTCAAGGGTGAATCTGTTGGTTCATTTGTACGAAATTAGAAATAATTAGGGGGAAATATGGAACTTGAAGAAATTGTTTCCAAAACAAAAGATCAAATGAACAAATCGCTCGAGCATTACAAACAACAACTTGCAAAAGTGCGGACTGGAAGGGCAAATGCTTCTATTCTAGACAATGTCAAGGTTGATTATTATGGAACACCTACCCCAATTCCACAAGTTGCTACAATAAATGTACCAGATGCAAAGACCATTATTATTCAACCTTGGGACACTTCAATAATCAATTCGATTGAGAAAGCAATTAAAAAATCGGATTTAGGGTTCAATCCCGTCAACGATGGAAGGATAATTAGAATTCCCGTACCCCCTTTAACAGAAGAAAGACGCAAAGAAATAGTTAAATTTTGCAAAAAATTAACCGAAGACTCTAAAATTGCAATTCGAAATATCCGCCGAGATCAAATTGAATTGATTCGAAAAGCAGAAAAAGACAAAGAACTTACCGAAGATGACAAGAAACTCGGTGAAGAAAAAATTCAAAAAATTACAGACGAGTTTATAAAGAAAATCGACGAGATCTTTTCATTGAAAGAAAAAGAAATATTAGAAGCTTGATTGCAACCTTTAACTTTTTTTTTAAAAACTTTATTATCTAGTGAAATAATCTTTAATTTCTGAACTACTTTGAATTTTGTTGATTATTGGTTTTGTTCGAACCAAATTGGTTTTCCAAATTGTAAAATAAAAAGCTGCAATAAGTAAAAGAGAAATTAGAAAAGCCAAAATCACGCTATTAATAAGTTGTAAAAGTAAGATATTACCCAAAACAAGAATTACCAAAGGAATAAAATACAGCAAAAAAGAAATTTTGACCAGTTGTTTACCAAATATTTGAATTTCTACCGAATCACCCACATGTAATTGCTCATCACACTCAATCTCTAAGAAGACTTTCTCTCCAGGACTTTTGTTACAAAGTAGGGAGTCGCATCTTTCGCATTCAGCTTTCCGTGGGACAGCAATTTTAACAATTTTACCAACTTTTTCAACGACAGTCCCTTTTTCAATTAATACTTCTTCCATTCCCATTATCACCAATTTTAACCAATGCACCAGATTTGCATATTTCCATAGGAATAATATCGTTTTGCAGCAATGCTTCGTAATTAATTACTGCTAAATGGTTAACAATAGCAACAGCTCCATCCAATTTCCTTGCACATACACCACACCCATTGCAAGCAACTTTACAAACCTGAGTTGAAGTCTTTGGGTCATCGTGATTTTTACATAAAACAAAGATTTTTCTCTCTACTGGGTGCAATTCAATAACTTTTCTTGGACAAGCGTTAGCACACAGTCCACAACCAGTGCAAAGATCTTCGGCTATAACAGGCAACCCATTTTCATTCATGAAAATACCACCAAATAAGCAAGCTTGTACACAGTCGCCACCACCAAGACAGCCGTAAAAACAAAGCTTTTCTCCCCCGGAAAGAATATGCATTGCAAAGCAAGACATTGGTCCGTAATATTCGACCATTTTCCGATTAGCTTGATAATTCCCACCAGCACAGAGCACTCTTGCAACTAATTTAGTTGATCTATCCACATCTATACCTAGCAATTTACCAATTTCAATGGCATTGTCTGGGTCATTAACTGGACATTTTGAAGGAGATGTTATTCCTTCTACTACTTTTGTTGCAAAATCGTAGCAACCAGCAAAACCACATCCACCGCAATTTGCTCCTGGCAGCAATTCATTTACTTTTGCAATTAATGGATTTTCCTCAACGCGTAACTTTTGATTAGCAATTGCCAAAAATACAGAAAAGAAAAATCCCAATCCACCCATTGTTATTATTGCCAAAAGCACAGAGTTTTCCATAATTTTGCCTCGTTATTTTTGTTCAACAAAGTAATTGTTAATCCTATGTGAACGATAAATTGTTCCATTTTTATCTACAATCAATGCTTCGCAATTATTTATTTGCTCAACCATTTTAAGACCTTCCACAGGCCCTAAAACAAAAACTGCAGTTGCAATTGCGTCAGCATCTATGGTATTTTCAGCAATTATTGTCACACTTTGGCATTCATCTGCTATACGACAAGTGATAGGATTGAAAATATGAGCTAAACGTTTACCATCTTTGATACGAAACCTTTCATAATCTCCCGAAGTCGCAACAGACTTGTCTTGTAGCTTTATTACACCAAGCAATTTGTCTTTTTGCCTAGGGTGTTGAATACCAACATTCCAAATACCCCCAGAACATCTAATCTCTCCACCGGCATTTACCAAAAAAGACTTGAAACCAAAAGATTTAACAACCTCGTACATGCGGTCGACAGCATAACCTTTGACAATTGCCCCTAAATTAATTCTCAAATCGTTGGGTTTAATAATCTTTTTATCTTCAGTCAATTGTATTAGTTTCCAATTGTTGCGATTTAAGTAATTGCGAATAGAATCTTCTGGAATATCTTCAGGTTCAGTGCTTTCAAATCCCAAGGCTTTTATGATATTTCCAATTGCTGGGTCGAAAGCTCCATGGCTAATCTTGTTATAAAATTCGCTTTTTTTAAAAATAAAATAAGTTTCATCATCCAACTGGAAAATCGACGAAAAATTAATTTGGTTCAAAAAAGATTTAGGAATATAAACAGAAAATTTATCATTAATTCTTTGAACTTCCAAGAAAGCAGAGTCAATTGCTTTGTCGGCCAAAGATTCGTTGTTTGTTTTAATCTGAATCTCAACCTTTGTCCCCATAGATAAAGTAGACCGCTTGTAAATCATCTCTCGATTGCAGCAAGATAGGAATAAAGCTAATAATAATATGTAAAGAAGTTTCTTCATAGAATTAAATAGTAATCATTCCAGCAAAACCCATAAAAGCTAGCGCCAAAAGGCCAGCTGTTATTAAAGTAATTGGAACACCACGCATAGATTTCGGAACATCGGCCAGATCCAAATCTTCGCGAATTCCAGCCATAAGCACAATAGCTAAAGTGAAACCAATCCCCGCACCCAAAGCATAGAAAATCCCCTCTAGAAAAGTATAATTTTTCAAAGAAATGAATAAAGCCAAACCCATAATTGCACAATTAGTAGTAATCAGTGGTAAATAAATACCAAGTGCTCGATACAACGGTTGACTTACTTTTTTAATTACCATTTCAACAAACTGAACAAGAGAAGCAATTACCAATATAAAAGAAACAGTTTGCAAGAATTCTAAATTGTAAGGAATTAATACAAAATTATTAAGAATCCAGCTTACTATTGCTGTTAAAGTCATAACAAAGGTCACGGCAATTCCCATCGAAAAAGCAGAAGATGTTTTATTTGAAACGCCAATAAATGGGCAAATTCCAAGAAAATATGACAAAACAAAATTGTTGATAATAGCAGATGATAGAAAAATCAAAATAAGTTTCATTTTTGCTCCCCAAGATTTTTGCTACCAAGATACTCTTTCAAAAGTTGACTGCGCTTTTTATTCTCCATCGAGATTGAAAATAAGTTTGCAGTACCAAACATCAAACCTAAAGTAATAAAAGCCCCAGCTGGCAATATCATTACCAATATTGGAATGTAACTATCCGGAAAGATTTGCACTCCAAGCACTGTCCTCGAAGCAAGAAGTTCACGAATACTGCTCAGAATAAACAAAACAATTAGGAATCCTGTTCCCATACCCAAAGCATCTAAAAGCGAGCGAAATGGCGAGTTCTTTGATGCAAAGGCTTCGGCACGTCCCAAAATAATACAATTCACTACTATCAACGGAATAAATGGTCCAAGTGCTTTTGATAAATCTGGATAAGAAGCTTTTAATACGTAATCTGCAATGGTAACAAAAGTAGCTATTACAACTATATATGAAGCAATTCGAACTTGGGACGGGACAATTTTCCTTATAATTGATATAATCAAACTTGAAAAAACAAGTACAAAAGTTGTAGCCAAAGCCATTCCAATACCATTTATAGCAGAAACTGTAACGGCCAAAACTGGGCACATCCCCAGAACTTGCTTCATTACAGGATTTTGATCCCAAAGCCCTTTCGAATATTCATAAGAAAAAGTATTTACTTTTTTAGCCATTTTATATTATCCCCTTTTGTTTCAATTGTCTTAACTTATTTATACCATCATTCAGAATATCTACAACTGCTTTGGATGAAATAGTTGCAGCTGTTATGGTCTGAATTTCATTTGGTTTTGAGGGTGGAGCACCTTTCACCCAAGTAATCTCGGGAATTGTCAATAAATTTTCAAATTGTTTTAAATATGCATCTTCAGTGATTTTGGTTCCTAAACCGGGAGTTTCAACTTGTTCCAAAATCTCTATACGAGAAATAACTGTCAAGGAATCATTCAACCCCACGATTATGCGAATCGTTCCTTGAAAGCCATTTCCCTGATATGTGAATGCATACCCAAGAGAATTATTATTATCGTCAAATACTTGGTACAACTCATAATTGATATTTTCAATTTTTTTGTAAGATTTAGCTTTTGGTTGAACACGAAAAATGGCTCTTTCAGTTTCTTTTGCTCTGTTAATTGCAATTTTAGGATTTGCCCACGAGGCAATTTCGGACAATGCAATACCTGAAATAGCAGCAATTACAGTAAGCACAATAATCATTTGAATTACATTTTTCATTTTGCCTCCCCAAATATCTTTGGGACTGTATATCTATTAATAAGCGGAGTAGCACCATTCATTAACAATATGGCATACATAACACCTTCGGGTAAACCACCAAAGTTTCGAATTACAACAATCAAAAGCGAAATTGCAATACCATAAATCCACATCCCTTTTTTAGTCAAGGGTGAAGTAACCCAATCGGTAGCCATAAAAAATGCTCCAAAAAGGAACCCCCCAGAAAGAATATGAAAAAGGGGATTTGCATACTTCGTTGGATCAATTACCCATAGTATGCCTTCGAAAACTATCATTCCTAATATCATTGATAAAGGAATTTCCCAGTTTACAACACGAATTAATATCAAAAATAAACCACCTACGAGTATCGCAAAAGCTGAAGTTTCACCAAGGGACCCGGAGGTATTTCCTATAAATAAGTGCGAAATATCGGCAAGAACCTTTTCAAATTTATATTGTGCCAAAGGCGTTGCAGAGGTAACTGTATCCACAGCTAAATTAGGTTTCACCCAGGTTGTTGTCTCAACAGGAAAAGAAGCTTGAAGAAACGCTCTACCGACTAATGCAGGATTGAAAATATTGTATCCTAACCCCCCAAAAACCTCCTTCCCAATACCAATGGCAAAAATGGAACCAAGTGCACAACATACTAATGGATAATTTGGGGGCAAAATCAACCCGAGAAGAAGTCCAGTCAATGCTGCACTTCCGTCTTCGATTGTAAGTTCTTGTTTCCTAAACTTCTTAATAGTAAACTCTGTTAAGACACAGAAAACAACACAAGTTAAAATGACTATCAATTGGTAAAATCCAAAAAATACGATTGCCGAGATAAGGCAAGGAATCAGGGCTAAAATTACAAAAAACATTGCCTTTTGCGTTGTAAAAGGAGATTTAATATGCGGAGAACTTCCAAGCTTAAACCTTCTTTGGTGCAAATCTTCTATTATTTCCTTCTCCATAACCCCAAAAAATATTTGTTATGAAATTTTAATATTTTTAGCTTTGCTTTTCCCAACCTTTAACAAATGAACAATAGGAACATCGGAAGGGCAATTGAATTGGCATGTTCCGCATTCCATACAATTCATAATACCAAAATGTAACGCATCTTCCAATCTGCCAACCTCCGACAAGCGAGCAAGTTTGGTAGGTTGCAGGTTAATTGGACATGCCTTGATACAATTTCCACATCGGACACAGCTTCTGCTTTTCTTTTCATTTATTTCTTCCTTGGTCAATGCCAAAATTCCTGAGGTTGCCTTCATAACAGGAGTTTTAAGGTCATAAATTGCAACTCCCATCAATGGACCACCTACAACAACTCTCTCAGCATCTGATGTCATCCCTCCACAGTGATTAATTACTTCCTCAATGGTAGTTCCAATTTTTACGATTAGATTCTTTGGTTGAACTATTCCTTTCCCAGAAACCGTTAGATAAGCCTCTATTTGAGGTTTACCCTCCACAACAGCTTGATGAATTGAAAGAGCAGTTGCAACGTTTTGAACAACAACACCAACATCAAAAGGTAGTTTACCAGGTGGTACTAATCTACGTAAAGTTGCATAAATAAGCATTTTTTCTGCTCCTTGGGGGTACTTTGTCTTTAAAACAACTAACTTTATGTTTTTCTCGTCTTTGAGATGGTTGATTAGATACTTTACAGCTAATGGTTTGTTGTCTTCGATTCCAATAATAGCTCTTTCAACACCTAACGCTTTCATAATTAATTTAACCCCACCAAGAAATTCAATTGGTTTTTCCAGAAGAATTCTATAATCCCTTGTTAAATATGGTTCGCATTCACAAGCATTAATAATGAGGGTGTCTATGATTTTATCCTTTGGTGGTTGAAGCTTAACATAAGTGGGAAAAGAAGCACCACCCATTCCAACGATTCCAGCATTCTTAACTCTTTCTATAATTTGTTCAGGAGTAACCGTATTTGGGTCCAGAGGTTCAAAAAATTGCTCTTCCTTGGTTTCTTCTGGAGTAATAATCACAGACTTTTTTGGGAAACCATAAGCTGATGGAACAACCTTGATATCTTTAACTATTCCAACAACTGGGCTATGAATTGGAGCTGAGATGAACCCTACTGGTTCAGCAACTAATTGACCAATTAGAACACGATCCTTTTTTTTAACAACTGGATTTGCTTCTGCACCTAAATGCTGTTGTATGGGAAGAATAATATCATTTTTCGCGGGCATGTTTTCTAATGGTTTATTCTCTGTTAGTTGTTTCCATTCCGCTGGATGTACACCACCATGGAATGTTTTTCGGATTGATTCTATTTTATTCAACCTTAAGGCTAACATAACAACCTTTCTTTAAAAAACAACAAAAAGTTACAAATAGATTTCAAAATTAACTTTAATATTTTCTTCAGAAGTTAATAGGTTTGCTATTTGTTTTAAATTGTGGTAATTTATGGAGAATGCTTTTATCTAATTAATTGATAATTAATTAGTTACAAAGAAATTATCTGTAATTATTTTAAGAAAGTTTACAAAATAATTCTTGTAATATTGCTATTAATAGCAAAAAGGCTGATACATAGTAACCAAAAATAGCACTTTACCTTCAGAACTTGATTCATTGCATGAAGGAAAGGAAATAAAATTCGCTATACTACTACCTCAAATATTACTTACCCAAAAATAAGGGATATTAATTCTTAATAAAGTGTGAGCGGTACTCGGCTTTGGTGGTTTTAAGTTTCACTAAATATAAACCATTGGTTAAATTCGAAATGTTAATTTTAAAACTTGCTTCGGAGTTAACCAAATTCCCAAAAATATCGTAGATTTCAACTAACATTAATGTCTCATCTGAAGATACAAAAATAAACTCACTCGATGGATTTGGAAAGATTGCAAATTTTTTTGAATCTATCTGTTGGCGAACATTTGTTACAACTTGAAGCAACCTAAGAACATCAAGTTTTCCCCAACCAAAGTCATTATTAGGAATGTTGGTTGTAAATTTATCTTTATTAGCTGTAATCTTCAAAAGATTAATTGTTTCATCAATTGCTAAATTTGGAATTTGCTGAAACAACAAGGCAATTGCTCCAGAAACGACAGGGGCAGACATGCTTGTACCACTCCGTCCTAGATAAATACCCGATGGGTCTATTGAGGTTGAATCTAGGTACCCTGGATCGGCGTAACTGGAAAGTGCCGAAAAAATAACCATACCGGGAGCCGTAATAATTGGCAAAATTCTACCATCACGGCTCGGACCACGACTACTAAACGGGGCAAGGCTTCCAATTTCATAGTATTCACTCCAATCCTCAAGATCCCCATAAATATTTTCAAATTTGTTTTTAGAGACATAAGAACCGACGCTAATAATTTTCTTACCATCTGCTGGAGAACAAATTGTCATTGCGTTGTCGGCGGGGAATCTTTGAAATCGAGACGGTACTGTATATTGACTTCCAATAGGCAAGCCCGACCAAGAATCGAACCTGCCCTCTTTTTTTGTAACTAAAACTATTGTCCATAGATATTCTGTCAAAGGCAAATCTGGCTGCCCTTCGTTGGAAATCCATACCAAAATATTCTCTGAATTTCCGACAATAGAATTAGAGATTGAAGCTAATCCGACTAATCTGTTACTATCATTGAATATTTGGGCTTTCACAACTACATCGCCAATTGCAAAACCTTTTTCCCCTAGCAACTTAAACTCATCTGGTGCGTAAATCCCAACATAAATAGAATCGAAAACACCCAAATCGGACCAGATGTCTGAACCGATGAGAAAATAATTGGGAATATCTGGACACAATTCTGGAGCATATGTGCAAAGATTGTACGGATAAAGTAATATTTCGTATCTACTATTCTTATCTACTTGTCCTCCACTGTGTATAGGTAATTCTCCTTCATTTCCAGCAGAAGCAACTATTGCCCTTCCTTTCTTTTGGGAAACTAAATTAGAAAGTGCCTTGCTCAATAGCCCTTCTCCATCGTGAGAACCAATAATTGTACCAAGACTTAAATTAATAACACAAGGTTTGCCCAATTGATCTGCTTTGCTAAATATGTAGTTGCAAGCAGAAAGAATATCTGCATCACTAAATGAGTTTGAACCATCTTGCTTAACACCATTTACAACAATAAAATCGGCTTCTGGGGCAATACCTTGATATTCACGTTTACCACTTCCATTTCCTCCAGCAATACCTGCCACATGAGTACCATGACCAACACGATCCTTTTGCAAAACGTCTCCAATGTTATTATCTATTTCTTGTTTTGTGTACTCTCTGCCCCAATCGAAGCCTTCTGGTGGCTTTGGAGCGACTGTTTCTCCCATGTCCCACAAAAAAAGAACACGAGTTCCATTTTCATTATTAAAATCGGAGTGAAGTAGATCAATACCAGTATCGAAAATTCCTAATATAACACCTTTCCCAGTGTACGGCTTGGGTAGATTTATCCCAAGATTTGCGAAATGAGCTCTTGAACTTCTTCGAGCAGAATCAAGGTGCAGACGATATCGTCGACTCAACGACAATTGAACAACTTCGCTTTTTGTAAGTAAATCTTTTATTTTATAAACTGGTATTTTTACAGCATAAATGTTTCCAACCGAAGAGATTATCTCTTTAGTTCGAAAAATATTAGCTGAATTTGGTTGTAGCTCGACGAAGCTAGTGACAAATATTTCACTGTTGATAACTTCAAATGGATAATCTAATTGATTTGCCAAAAGTAGTGCATCCTCTTGATTTTTGTTGTCAAACTTACTAAGTAAAATCTGCGAATAAGAATCCATTTTTTTTACGAAATCGCTTGCCGTTAAGTTGGCAACAAAAACAAACAAAAGCAGTAGGAGAAAATATTTTTTCATAGTATTCCAAAATTTATAATTAAATTATTTTTTCAACTGGTAATCATGTGATAGACTTATTCTATGGATAAAATCAAACCGAGTAGCTTTATAGTAAGATTCGGTCGAGCCTTCAACAATAATTATGTTTCCCGCAGAAGTAATAACCTTTAACCCAACACGCTCTAACTTATCTTTTAAAATAAAATCCAAATTTTTATACATCTCAATGACACAACGAATTTGCTTGCCATCTTTCGAATATTCGGGATCTTTCATCATCAATTTCAACTTGGCGTCTAATTTATCTTCGAATGTTTTACTAACATCTTTCTTAACACAACCAACAAAAAAAAGAATCGTTACAAAAATAACATTAATCCACTTCATAAGTTTCCTTTTATTTAGCTAAAATAACAAATTGAGTTCTGCGGTTTAGCGATCTACCTTCTTCGGTATCATTTGGTGCAACAGGTTGAGACATACCGAACCCCCGCCACCGCAAGCGTTTAGGTTCCACTCCACGCTGAATCAAAGCATCGTAAACTGCTTTAGCACGACGTTCAGAGAGTCCTTGGTTATATTCAATTGTTCCAATATTATCTGTATGGCCTTGTATTTCAAGTCTTAATTTGGGTCTGGACATCATCTGGTCAACAATTTCATCAATTATTACAAAAGATTCGGGTTTAATTTCCCACTTATCGAAATCGAATAAAATCGGACGGACAAAAGTATCACCAGAATCTTTCCACAATTCAGAAGTATCGTAGAAACCTTCTGCCCAAAGGGAATCCTTGCGTCCCGGCACATCTAAATAAGATACAACTCGATGAAATCCCCAATACTTCGGGGGTTTGTATGTGATTAAATAATAATTTCTCAAACTCAGATAAATATCCAAAAATATTCTCTTGAGTTCTTCTTTGGAATATGCTTTATAAAACTTGCCACCAGTATTGAAAGCGATTTCTTGCAAATTTTCATCTATGGAATAACCGAAAGCAACTGTGAAAATATGTACATTGTTTTTCTTAGCCAAAGCAATAATTTGACCAACTTTCGCACGAGAATAATTATCGTCGCCATCGGAAAAAACTACAACAAGCCTTGGAAAGCCATCGTCGGGAACATTTTTGAACATTTCAATGCTTTTGAAAATTGCATCGAATAGTCCCGAATATAAACCAAAACCTTGCATTCGTTTTGCCCTGAATTGCTCAATTATTTTATTTGAACTAACTTCAAAAGGGACTTTAATATCGAAATCTTTGTTGAAAGTGCAAAACGCAATTTTATCATTTGGGTATTTTAGTGAAACAAACAATTCCGTTCCTTCAAAAATAGCATTCGTTACACCACTCATAGAACCGCTGTAATCTACGGTTAAAACAATGTAATATGGAATTGAATCGTTGGCACCAAACTCCCGAACATTAAATTCATTTATTGGTATGTGTCGGATATTGTATACTTTTCCAAGATATTCATCCAGGAGGCTAAAATATTTGTGAGGAGTTTTTTTATAGGGTTCAGCCATTTGCGAAACAAAATTGCCACTATCGTCGTATACCCTTGTGAACAACTTAACCGAATCGGGATATTTACTAATGTCTATTCTCCAAATATCATATTTCAAGGAGCTGGGATCGACAGAGTCTATGGGTCGGGTTCCCCCCAAAAATACTGTAGATACTGCACTACCTGGCTCATCCCAAACTTCATTCTGCAAGGCGAAATCTTTAGATTTTTTTGTGGTGGAACAAGAAATTAGAATTAAAAAAAAGAGAGCTGTAAAGTAACCTAATAACTTCATATAAATATAGTAAGTAAAAAAGATTTGACGACTAAAAGGTTAAAAAATTTATTGAGAACGAATTTCAACAAGAGTAGCATCCTTTTCGACAGTTTGACCTTCATTAACAAGTATTTTTTGAACAACCCCAGAAATTGGCGAAGAAAGAACATTTTCCATCTTCATCGCTTCAATTATTACAACTTTGTCACCCTTTTGAACTGGGGTGCCCTCCGATGCAAGTACTTTAACAACCAAACCTGGCATTGGTGCCTTCACTTTAACTTGCCCCCTAAGCTCAACAATATCTTTTTGTATAAAAGACCGAATAAATAAGATAGCCTGGTTGAGGACTTCGGTCTCGAAAGTAAAACCACCGACAGAAATATCCACCAAACCATTTTCCTTTGCTTTCATCTCGAAAATCACAATTCTGTCGTTAACTTTAAGTGCAAAAACACCGGGAGCAAGGGACTTTAAATTCTCCAACACGAAAATTTCATCACCAATAACAACTTCGTGTTTTTGATTTCCAATTTTACCAACGAATTCAATATCCTCAATTCTAATACTATAATTTTCACTATTCATAATCTTGCTCACAAAAGTTCTGAATAAAGATAAAGGAACAAAGAAATAACGGAAATACAATCATTTAACTCTTTTGGATTTACCTTATCAGGTGTATCAGTATGTGAATGGTGATACCAAAAATATTTTCCTTGGTCGTCGGTGCTTAATGATGCACCAGGGTAACCAAGTTTGGTCATTGGGGAGATATCTACTCCCCCACCTCCTTTTTGTATCTCTACATTCGGAAAAAAATTTGAGATATATCTTTTGAAACCCAAAACTTTTACCCATATAGAATCAGGGCCAGAAAAGCCAATCCCACTTGGTGGAAAAACGCCCGAATCAAATTCGAAAAGTAGTACATGATTTTCATTTTTGTGTAATTCGGCATACTTTTTCCCACCTTCCAATCCATTTTCTTCGTTGACCCAAAAAACAAGTCTCATAGTTCTCTTGGGACGAATACCTAATTCCTTAAATGTTTTTAAAACATACCACGAGGCAACGCAACCACCAGCATCGTCGTGTGCACCGCTTCCAACATCCCAAGAGTCGATGTGGCCTCCAAAAGCAATAATTTCGTTAGGAAACTTAGACCCGCGAATCTCTGCAATAACATTTCTCGAAGGAGACATCCCTTCGTCTCTAGTATAAATTTTAAGTAGCAATTTAGGGGTAACGCCTCTATTTTGTAACCTTTCCAAAAGGAGGGCATCTTCTTCAGTTATAGAGGCAAACGGTATTTTGGGAATAGCGTCCTCGTAGTGCATAACTCCGGTATGTGGATTGTTCATTGACAAAGGAGTAATTGGACGGCACAAGGCTGCAACTGCACCGTGTTCTGCTGCTTTAACAGCGCCAAGCCACCTATATAGAACCGTTTTTCCATATCCTTCGTAAGGTGGGTTATACACAACTATTTTGCCTTTTACTTTGTTTTTGTTTTTTTCAAGGTCATCGAAATTCCTAACAACAAACACATCCGCAAGTATACCTTCATGGGGAGTAGAAACACTTCCACCAAAAGCACTGATTGGTAAAACGTGTTTTCTAGGGGAAACCATCTCGCAAAACTCGAATATCCTGACCCATTTAGGAACCATAACAAGCTCGGACCAAACACTGTCGTAACCTTCGGTTTTCAACTTGTATTCAATCCAATCAAGTGATTTTTCTAAATTATCACTACCGCTAAGCCGTGGACCAAAATTATCGCACAACTCTGCAAGAGTATTCCAAGACTCGTAGCTTTTATGAATATGATTGAATATTCTTTGTAAATTGGAAGAAATTATCTCAACTGAATTACCATCAAAAGCAAAAGCCTTGAAAATAGACAAGAAGATAGCTGCAAAAAATATTATATTATTTTTTTTCATAGAATTTACTTTATCCAAAATGGCAAATTATAAATTTTTAGCCACACTTAAAAAAATTTTCTTTAAGCAAAGAAAATTTAACTGAAAATGTTTTTAAATAGATTTTTTTTATAATTTAGTTTTTTTATATTTAATTAATGAAAAAAATCAGGCTAAAGGAGCGAATTCGCTTCGAATTTGACAATTTAATGTCTAAGGGGCCTTTGCCACCTTTTCTTTTACTAATTTTTGTTGGTTTTATTTTCCTTGTTTTTATAGCATTAATTATTTATGTATTTGATTTCATTCCAACCGAAAAGGGAGTTGTACTTGGACTTTCGGAAAAAGATAATTACAATTTTCTTGAAGTCCTTTGGGTTGTCATGCTTAGAACTCTCGACGGAGGTGTAATTTCTGAGGACCCAATTGATGTTGTTTTTCTTTTGTTTATGCTTATTTCTACGCTGTTCGGTTTGTTTATGCTCGGGGTCTTTATAGGTGTTGTAAGCAGTGTGGTCATGGATAAAATAACTGAACTGCGAAAAGGCAGAAGCTTTGTTCTTGCCAAAAACCACACTGTTATACTTGGCTGGTCCTTTCAAGTTTTTCAAATTATTTCTGAATTAGTGATTGCCAATGAAAACCAAAAGAAATCAACAATTGTTGTGCTTGCCGAAAAAGATAAAGTTGAAATGGATGATGAAATAAGAGCAAAAGTTGGTGATACAAAAAATACAAAAATTATTTGTAGGACTGGGAATCCAATTGATCTTCGGGACCTCGAAGTTGTTAATTTAAATCAAGCGAAATCAATAATAATCATTGCACCCGATGTAACAGAGCCTGACTCTTATGTAATTAAAACTATACTTGCAATAACAAACAACCCAAACAGAAAACCTTTCCCCGAAAAATATCATATTGTTGCCGAAATTCGCCACCCAAGAAATGTCCCAATAGCAGAGATTGCTGGGCGCGACGAAGTTCAACTTGTTGTTTTCGACTATGTTGTATCCCGTATCATAGCACTTACTTGCCGGCAACCTGGGCTTTCTGTTGTATTCACTGAAATACTGGACTTCAAAGGAGACGAAATCTATTTTTCGTATGAGCCAAAGCTTGTTGGGCGAACATTTGTAGAAGCTATTTTCGCTTATGAAACTTCTACAATCATAGGACTTCGAAAAAGTAACGGTGAAATCCTACTGAAACCCCCTATGAACACTAAGATTGAAGAAGGGGATAAATTAATTGCAATCTCTGAAGACGATGACACAATTATTCTTTCCGGTCTTCTTGACTATAAAATTGACCCAGGAGCAATAAGAAATGAACCTGAAATTAAGGAAAAGAAACCAGAAAACACTTTAATTCTTGGTTGGAACCGAAGAGCTCCATTGATAATTAACGAACTTGACAAATATGTTGCAAAAGGCTCAAAACTTGTTGTTGTTACAGATTTAGCATATGTTGAAAGAACTATCTTAGAAATCAACTACGAACTTCAAAACCACGAAATATCTTTCATATATGGGGACACAACGGACAGAAGAGTATTGAACAACCTGATTATCGAGCAATTCGACCATATTATTGTTTTAAGTCAGACCGAAATGCTCGATGTTCAATCAGTCGATGCCAGAACTTTAAGCACTCTATTGCATTTGCGCGACATTGCGGACAAAACTGAACACAGATTCTCGATTGTTAGCGAAATGTTAGACGATCGAAATCGTGAGCTTGCTGAAATAACCCATGCAGATGACTTCATAGTTAGTGTCAAACTTGATAGCTTAATGCTTTCCCAAATTTCCGAAAACAAGGAACTTAAAACAATATTCGAAATTCTTTTTAGTGCTGTCGACCCCTCAATTTTTATCAAGCCAGCTGAATACTATGTTGAACTTGGTAGGCCAGTTAATTTCTACACAGTTTTGGAAGCAGCTCGGCAGAGAAATGAAATTGCTATTGGTTATAAATTGCACGAGGCAAAACCACGCTATTCTCATGATTCAATGCTAGCTTATGGGGTAAGAGTTAATCCTATAAAATCAAATAGGATTTTCTTCTCCGAAGGAGATAAAATCATAGTAATTGGCTGCGAGCAGTAGAAATGAAGTTCATAGATACTGCCAAAATTTTCGTCAAGGCTGGAAATGGCGGAAACGGAATTATAAGCTTTCACCGAGAAAAATTTGTACCCAAAGGTGGTCCCGATGGTGGTAACGGTGGTCGAGGTGGACATATCATTATTAAATCCAATCCAAATCTTACAACTCTACTGGATTTTAAATACAAAGCCCATTTCAAAGCAGAAGATGGTAGATCTGGAGGTTCCAACAACAAAACGGGCAAAAATGGCGCAGATTTAATAATACAAGTACCTTGTGGAACTGTCATAAAAAATGCCTTAACTGGCGAAATTCTTGCAGACCTTGTGGAGTCAAATCAAGAATGCATTATAGCTAAAGGAGGCAAAGGGGGGCGTGGAAATGCTGAATTCGCCTCACCTACTAATCAAACCCCAAGATTTGCCGAGAAGGGTCAACCGGGAGAAGAGCTAGAACTTATTTTGGAACTGAAAGTGCTTGCAGATGTTGGCATCGTTGGTTTGCCAAATGTAGGAAAATCGACATTGATTTCTGTCATTTCAGATGCAAAACCTAAAATAGCTGATTATCCATTCACTACACTAACACCTAATCTTGGTGTTGTTAGAATCGATATAGGTAAAAGTTATGTGGTCGCTGATATTCCTGGACTTATAGAAGGTGCTTCACAAGGCAAAGGATTGGGTTTAGAATTCTTGCGTCATATCGAGAGGACAAAAGTTTTGCTTTTTCTTCTCGACGCCACAAGCAAGGACCTTAAAGCTGACTTAAAAATAATAGTAAACGAATTGAAGAAATACAAAAAGGATATTCTTGATAAAGAAAAAGTTTTAGCTATAAACAAGTTGGATATTGTTCCGCAAGAAAAGGTAAGCTCTATGTTAAAAATAAATTTTGGGAGAAACTTTCCAAAACCGATTGGTATATCAGCAGTTACTCATTATGGAGTTGAAAATTTGAAATCATTACTTGGGGAAAAAGTAAAAAATACCAAAAACATCGAATAACATAAAATACTTTTTTGTTTCGTCAATTGTTGTAGATTGTAAGAGGAAAATATGTGGAAAATATACATTTGCAGCTTGATTTTAATGTTTTTGCTAGCAGATTGGAGCAATTTAAGAAGCACTAATGAAGCAAGGAATGAAAATTACAATTCACCAGTCTTTATTTCCAATCTTAAAATTCCCGCGGATTTGGATTTTTGCGGCGAGAAGATACCTTTAAACAACCCGATTATGCGAGAACGGGCTGAAAGAGAATTTTTCATTAATATACAATCACCTGGACAAATTATTTTATTTATAAAGAGGTCGGGGCGATTTTTTCCGCTATTTGATAGTATTTTTAAACTCTACAATATCCCTGAAGATATTAAATATCTTGCAGTTGCCGAGAGCGGGCTGCAAATTGCAATGTCCCCGAAATCTGCCTATGGAATTTGGCAATTTATTCCATCAACTGCAAAAGATTATGGCCTGCAGGTGGACGAATTTATAGACGAAAGGTTGAACATATATAAAGCTACTGAAGCTGCATGTAAATATCTAAAACGAGCATACGAAGTATACGGCTCGTGGGTGCTTGCCGCAGCTGCATACAATATGGGTTTTTCTAATCTTTCTAATAATATAGACTTTCAAAACACAAGAAACTTTTTCGAGCTGTTCCTAAACGAGGAAACTTCAAGATACATATTTAGAATTGCTATAATTAAAGAGGTAATGTTGAATCATAAAAAATATGGATTCGATATTCCAAAATCGGAGATATACCAACCTTTCAAAGTTAAAAAAGTTGTTTGGGACGACGAAATTCCAAATCTTTCAACCTGGGCTCAAAATCAAGGCACAACATATTTATGGGTTAAAACGTTAAACCCTTGGATTTTGAAACGTTCTTTGCCAAAACCAAAACAACCTTATGTAATAGAAATACCCATGGAAAGCAAATGATACAAGTAAGAAACTTGCATAAGTCTTTCGGCGAAAAGAAAGTATTAAAAGACATAACCTTAACTATACCAGATGGAGTAACATATTGTATTATTGGCCGTTCTGGTTGCGGAAAAAGTGTTTTGATAAAAAACATCGTTGGGTTACTCGACCCTGATGAAGGTGAAGTCATAATAGACGGTATTAATATACACAATGTAGAAAAAGAAGAATTATTTAAAGTCCGAGAAAAATTTGGCTTTGTGTTCCAAGGCTCTGCTCTATTCGATTCTTACTCAGTTTACGAAAATGTTGTTATCGGATTATACGAAAGAGGTATTAGAGACAATAAAATATTACGAAAGGAAGCAATACGAACTCTTACTGCTGTTGGTCTGCTTCCAAAACCAGATGAAGTCAGTTCAAATGAATTCGAAAAGGAATGGAATATTTTAAAAGACAAGATGCCAGCAGATTTGTCAGGAGGAATGAAAAAGCGAGTCGGTGTTGCCCGTGCTCTAGTAGGCAATCCAACTTACATTTTCTACGATGAGCCAACAACTGGATTGGACCCTGTAACATCCGAGCAAGTAGACAATCTAATAGCAGATCTTGCAAAGAAATTCTCAATTACTTCGATAATAATTACTCACGACATTTTTTCCGTATTCAAAATTGCCCAAAATGTTGCAATGATAGACGATGGTAAACTCGTGTTCGATGGTGAAGTTTCGAAGCTAAGACTTTCACAAAATCCAATTGTTCAGGAATTTTTGGAAAGATATAAAACCAAGGTAGTTTAATGGAAAAACTCGGTAAATTACTTTTCTTTTTTGCACTTTTATGTGTTTTTCCCTTTTTTTCAAATAGCAATGAAATAAACCAAAAGAAAAATTCAACAAAACAAAAAGTAATTGAAAATTTAAAGAAGAAGAGAAGCCTACCTAAACCTCTTGTTGGATATTTGAAAGATGGTAAATGGCATTTTCTAGATTACAATGGGAATCCACTTTTTGAACCATTGGAATTACTAGATGTTCTTGGATATAACGAAGGATTCTTTAGAGTAAATATCGAGTTCAATAAAAAACCTAAATGGGCAACGATTGATTTGCTTGGAAATGTCACTATAATCGATGGGATTAACTATCTCTTCAATTTTAACAACCGAAGAGCGCTTGTCGTAAAGCTAATAAAAAATCACAATACAACCGACACCAATGAAACTGAAAAGCAATTATTTGGGTATATTAATTATCAAGGGAAGCTTGTTATACCTTTAATATACGAAGATGCGACTGAATTTAGCGAAGGCCTTGCTTTTGTAAAAAACAAAGAGATCCGTGGATACATCGATACTAACAATAACCTTGTTATCAGAATGGAAAACGCTGCAGGTAACAATTTTAAGGAAGGATTAGCTCCTATTAATAATCGACAATTTCTTCTTGGATTGATGAACAGGAAAGGTGAAATAGTTGCACCTCTTGAATTTGAAATTTTAGAGCCATTTTCCGAGGGTCTTGCATTTGGAATTAGAAACGACAAAGTTGGATTTATAAATAAAAAGGGAGAATTTGTTTTTCTTGTAGATGGATATACCTCGAAACCTTTTTCGGACAGTATGGCTTTTATTGGTAAGCTTATTAGACAAAAAATCAAATGGGCTTTGATAAATAATAAAGGTGAAAAAATAACTGACTATATTTTCGACGACGTCAAGGAGTTCTCCGAAGGCGTAGCCCCAGTTTCCCAAGACGGCAGATGGTTTTTCATTGACAAAACCGGAAATGAAATACTTCATAACGATTATTATTACGTTGATAGATTTATCGATAGTCTTGCTTGGGTATCTTTGAAAAACGGAAAACGTGGCTACATTGATCATAGTGGAAATTTTGTAATCACTTTGCCAGAAGCCCAAAAATATTTCGACTTTAGATTAAATCGAAAAGTATACTAGATATTAAAATTGAGCAAGGATTTAAAAGAACAAATAATTGATTCGATTGATATTGTAGATTACATAAGCGAAGCTGTTAATCTCCGAAGGCGTGGATTAAATTTCGTTGGGTTGTGCCCTTTTCATCAAGAAAAAACACCATCTTTTACAGTTTCGCCCGATAAAAGAATATTTAAGTGCTTCGGGTGTGGTAAATCTGGAAATATAATAACTTTTGCAGTTGAATATTATGGGCTATCTTTCGCAGAAGCCCTAAAGGAACTTGCCAAACGAGCAGGATTGCAATACCAACCTTTGTCTGAAAAAGCAAAAGAAGAGATATCGAAGCGCGACAAAATTCTCCAAGCATTAGATTTAGCTAAGAAATATTACCAAAAAGTTTTATTTACGCAAAGTGGTACTTTGGCTCTTGCTTACTTAATTGGGCGAGGCTACACAAGAGCAACTATTGCAGAATTTGAAATTGGTTATTCTCCTGCCGGTTGGGATAACCTTTGCAAAGAACTAACAGCATCTGGCTTTTCCAAGGAAATATTAATCGAAGCTGGTTTGATAAAGCAAAAAGAAAAGTCCTCGAAGGAATTTTACGATACATTTCGCGAAAGAATTATGTTCCCAATCTACAACTTAAGTGGAAAGGTTGTAGGATTTGGTGGTAGGATATTAAAAGAGACCGAAGATCAATCAAAATATATTAACTCACCACAAACAGAAGTATTCGACAAAAGCAAACTTCTATTTGGACTTTTCAAAGGTAGAAATGAAATTCGTTCGAAAGAATCGGTGATCTTGGTCGAAGGTTATGCCGATGTAATTGCTTTGCACCAAGCAGGACTCAAAAACGCAATTGCAACTTGCGGCACTTCATTAACAAAAGAGCAGTTGCACCAAATAGCAAGATACTGCAAGACTATCTACATTGCATACGATGGAGACGAGGCGGGACAGAAGGCAACTGAAAGAGCAATTCATATGGCTCTTCCACTTGGATTCGAAGTTTTGGTGGTTAAATTAATAGAAAACGAAGACCCCGACAGCATAGTCAAAAAGTATGGGGCAAAAGCCTTCAACAATCTGCTCGACAATGCAAAGAGTTTTTTACAATATTTGTTTGAACTTGCTCAAAGTAAATCAATTTTAAGCCGCCCACCTCAGAAATCAAAATTTATTCATTATTGCCTTAATTTAATTTCTTCTATACCCGACAGATTGCAACACCCAGAATATATTCAGGAACTAGCAGATCTTTTGTCAATATCCTACTCGCAATTAGAAACTTTATTCAAAGAGAAATCGAAGATCGAAAATCAAAAGAAAACAAGTGAAAATACTTCCCAGCAAAAAGTAATAATCGAAAACCTACAACCAAATGAACTAGAATCCGAAGAGGAAAACTTGATAAAAATATGCTTAGATGATCCAAACACAATTGAATATTTAACCATTAAACAAAAATTCAACTCCTCTCGAATGATCTCTGAGAAAGGAAAAGAGCTGTTTAAAATAATAGAAGAACACAAAGGTAAGGATATTTTGAATAACATACTTGTTGACCCACTTGTTGAACAAGAAAAGAAAGATTATTTTGTAAATTTAGTCTTTTCGAAAGAAAAGCATAGTGAAAATTGGAAAAGATATGGTCATAGCTTAGATGAAATCAACAATCTACTAGCATTGGAAGGGATTTTAAATAAATTTGAAATTAAAAAGATTGATTTAGAGGTGGAAGAAATAAGAAAGAAAATCGTGGAGGACCGAGCTAATCAAGATGCATATCTTATAAAGATGCAAGAACTTTTAAGAACAAAACAAAAGCTTCTAAGCAAGATAAGGAAATGAAAGAACGAAAAAAAAACAAAGGAGAAAGTTTAAAAAATGTTGTGTTCGCCCTGTTGGTAAGTTTTTCAATTTGGATATTTTCAATTCTAAACTCAGAATATAGCATTTCAATCAAAGTCCCTTTAAATATTGTTACCCCCGAAAAGTTTTCTATATCGGGGAAAATCCCGGAGAAAATAGATGTATTAGTATCTGGGGTTGGATGGCAAATATTAAATTTAGCATTCTTACCTAAAACATCAAATTGTAATATAATAATCGATCAATCGGAGTTGATCAATAAGCAAATAATAATTACGAAAAACGATTTTATTCGCGGTATTAATTTAGGAATAAATGCAAAAATCATAGATGTAAGTCCAGGCTCTTTATTAATTGAAATAGGGAAAATGGCAGAAAAGGTGGTACCAATAGAACTAAATATTTCAATTACACCAAGAGAACATTTCGTTGTTGTAGGTACACCAGTAGTCAAACCCGAATTTGTGACCATCAGAGGTCCAAGCGAAGTAATTGATAAAATAGATAAATGGCACACTTCTAAAGTCTTTCTCGATGATGTGAGCAGACCACTACAAATAGAAGTACCATTGAGCGATACCTTGCACTCACAAATTTCTAAGAGTTTGTCCAAAGTTTTAGTTTATGTCGATGTTGATTTTGCTGCTGAAAAAACTATTTATGACATACCTGTCAGAATCGAAGGAGGTAATTTGCCCGAAGGGCATTTAATAGAGCCTAAATATGTGACTGCAACAATCCGTAGTGGGGTAAATAAGATAATTGAAACAGACCTTGTTACGTTGGATGCAAAAATATTTTACAATCAAATTATTAATGATTCAATTGGTATTATCAAACCGCATATTGAAGTACCCAAAGGAACAACATTAATCGGAATAGACCCGCCTTATCTGTATCACAGTAAAATTATTAACAGCCGTTGATTAACCCACATTGATTTGGACTTTAGGCAGGGAGTAATTAAGTTCTCTTATGGGTTTAAACAAAGCCGTGAAGAAAGTAAGAACCCCTATTCTTCCAATGAACATAACCCAGACTAACACGAATTTGCTACCATCTCCCAAGAAGAAAGTTGTATTTCTCGACAAACCCACTGTACCAAAGGCAGAAGTTGTTTCGAAAAGTAAATTTAAAGGATTCTTATCTGGCTCGAAAATTGTTAAAAGCGAAGTCCCAAATAAAATAATGAAAAGCGAAAGAAGAATAATTAATAATGATTTAATGACTATTTCAAAATCGATTTCACGATTGTAAATTTCTAGTCGTTCCTTCCCTCGAACATAATTAAATAAAAATAGAATGGAAATTGCAAAGGTAGAAGTTTTGATACCGCCACCCGTACCACCTGGAGATGCTCCAACCCACATTAAAAAAATTAGAACAAAAGTAGTGAACACCGAAAGTTGCTCGATGGGAACTGTATTGAAACCAGCAGTCCGAGCAGAGACAGATTGGAAATAGGCATTGAATAATGCTTCTAAGGTATTAACACCTAAGACACCTTTCACCCAATCCCCAAGGTAGATTGCAACGGACCCTAAAATTATTAAAATTGCAGTCGTAGTAAGAACGATTTTGGTTGTGGGTGATAATTGATATTTTAATTTTTTTACATTTTTACCGAAGAATCTTAATGACACAATTTCGTTTAAAACAAGAAAACCAAGGCCACCTAAAATGATTAATATAGAAATTATAAATTTAAAGAAATAGTTATCTTTTAAAATTGGGTTCATAAGATTCTCGGAAAAGAGCGAAAAACCAGCATTACAAAACCCAGAAATAGAATGGAAAATTGCAATATAAAAATTTGAATGATCACTTTTAATGTTAGTAGGCAAAGATAGATAAAGAAGAATAAAACCAATTGCTTCTATAGTGAATGTAAAAAAAACAATTCTTTTCAAAAGCGTACCAATTACCGAAAATGTGTCAGGATTAAGAAATTCTTTTAACATTAATCGCATTTTAATAGACAGCCCTCCACCAATAAAAGTAAAGAAGAAAGTGGTTAAGGTCATTATTCCTAAACCGCCAAGCTGAATTAATGTTAAAATAATAATCTGACCTGTGAGGGAAAAATCTTTTGCGGTATCGAGAACAATTAACCCAGTAACACAAACAGCACTTGTAGCAGTAAAAAGAGCATCAATATATTTTATTGGCGCTCCACTTGAAGAAGCCTTTGGAAGCACCAAAAAGAAAGAGCCAACGAGTATCAAAATCGCAAAACTTAGTGCAAATATTGCCCCAGGGGGAATTTTCAACTTTGTGATCGTATTACTATGCCGAATTAATTTAAAAACACCAGAAACAAAAATTATCAATTGAGAGATAATCAAATACAATAGAGTAATTTGATCGAAAGATAGAAAAGGCAATGCATAAAAGAGTATTTGTTGTAATGGTCTTTCAAAAACTAATTCAATAATTAATATGAAGGTAATAAGAAGTTCAACCCAACGCTCTTTTAAATGTTCGACAAAGTTTTGCAATGTGAGTAGCCGAATTATTTCCTCGATTACAAATGCATAGATTATTATTTTGATAAAAAACCTAACCGCTAATTCCTCTAATCTTGTTAAATGAAAACCTATTATAAGAATGAATGAAAGTAAAGAAAAAAGGCCAATTAAAAGTAATATAATATCAAGTAAAATTTTTAAATTAGACTTTAATCTTTTTCCCGTGGCAAATTTCATTTTAAAAAATAAATAAATACAAAAATAGAAAAATTAAAAGATCATTCTTGAAAGTTTTGTTTGACAAAGGAATTTGAAATGGAGAAAGAAAATTTTTATTTTGATATCCACAAGCGAATCGAAAGAAGCATCGAAACCAAAAGAAAATTAATGGATTTGGTTTCCAACAAAATTTTTGAAACAGGTTTGGTTATTGCAAATAAATTAGGAGAAGGCAACAAAGTACTACTCTGTGGAAACGGTGGGAGTGCAGCAGATAGCCAACATATTGCAGCAGAATTAGTTATTAGATTTAGGGGAAATGTAAACAGAAAGGCTCTACCAGCAATTGCACTAACCGTTGATCCATCGATAATGACTGCTGGAGGTAATGACTTTGGTTTCGAAAATGTTTTCGCCCGAGAAGTTGAAGCATATGGTAACGAAGACGATATTCTTATTGGCATTTCCACAAGTGGTAATTCACCGAATGTGTTAAAAGCAATTGAGACTGCTAATTCAAAAGGTTTAGTTACAATTGGACTCCTTGGCGGAAACGGGGGGAAAATTGCTCCTATTTGCCATTATACTGTTGTTGTTCCAGAAAGCGAAACAGCACTTATTCAAGAATGCCATATTATGATTGGTCACATTTGGTGCGAAATTATCGAAGAATATCTTTTCCCCGAATTTTTCCAAACAAATAAGTAAATGAAAAAATCCCTTCGCAGGTCCCGTTTTGCTTGGTATTTATACGATTGGGGCAATTCTGCTTTTGTAACGAGTGTCATTACCGTTTTTTTAGGTCCTTACCTAACATACATCGCCTCGAAATCTGCTGATTCTAATGGTAACCTTAATTTTTGGGGGTTGGAGATTTATTCCGAATCCCTTTTTTCCTATATCGTTTCCTTTTCTGTCATTTTACAAGTCCTTTTCCTACCAATCATTGGCTCATATGCAGACCTAAGAAATGCAAAGCATAAGTTATTATACTTTTTCGCTTATATAGGTTCTTTTGCAACAATTTCCCTCTTTTTTCTAACTGAAAAGAATATCCTCTTTGGGTCTGTTTTATTTATTTTTGCAAACGTGCTTTTCGGTGCAAGTATCGTTATGTACAACAGCTTACTTGTCGACATAGCTCCGAAAGAAGAAAGGGACAAAGTTTCTGCGATCGGATGGGCTTTTGGTTACATCGGGGGAGGGCTTTTACTTGGGCTAAATCTAATTACAATTCTCCTTCATGATAAAATTGGGCTTACCTATGAAATGGCAATTAGAGTCTCCATTGCATCTGCCGGGATTTGGTGGCTCGTCTTTTCAATTATTTCCCAAATTAATTTAAAATTACAGTATTCATTAGAACAACACACCAAACATAAGCCCTTTATTTCTTCTTTTCGTAAACTGAGATACACATTTTCTGGAATTTTTAAAAACAAAAACGCACTTCTTTTCTTTTTGGCTTACCTTTTTTTTAACGATGGAGTTCAAACTGTAATCATTATTTCATCCCAATTTGGGCGAAGGGAATTGAATTTAGGAATGGATTTTTTAGTTGGAATTATTCTTCTTGTTCAATTTCTATCCTTTTTTGGAACTTTAATAATTATGAAAGTAAATACAAAACTGAAAACGAAGAATACTTTGGTTCTATGCCTCATTTTGTGGAGCCTAATAGTAATCTACGCTTATTTCTTTTTGCAAAATGAAATTGGATTTATCGTGCTTGCTATATTAATTTCTCTTGTCTTAGGTGGAACACAAGCACTAAGCCGATCATTGTTTTCGATTTTTATTCCTCAAAGGAGCGAAGCGGAGTACTTTAGTATATACGAAATCACAGAGAAAGGATCAAGTTGGATTGGTCCTTTAGTCTTTGGTCTTGTATTGCAAGCAACTAAATCCTATAGATTAGCAATTTTATCTTTAATTTTGTTTTTCCTTTTAGGTTTATTTTTTCTAATAAAAGTTAAAATTTCGAAAGCAGAATCTGGAGAGATTAAATGAGACTAAACGGAATCTTCATTGTTTTAGTTTTTATTTCATTTTTAAAGGTAGATCTTGCCACTTCGCAGACCAAAGAATATAATGATAGTACCGCATTAATGGTAATGAATTCAGATACTAGAAAGTTGCTGAAACTAAATGGATATTGGGAAACTTCAATTGACAATGAAGAATTTATTTCGGTTTTTTTCCCCCAAATATTATACAATTGCAATCAAATAAAATTGCGTAAAATTATTAGGCTCGACAAGCAATTAATTCAAAATTCTGTTTGGCATCTTTTCTTCCTTGGTGTAAACGATGAAATAGAACTATATTGGAACAATCAATTCCTTGGAAAATATATTTCAGACGGTTCACCATTGTGGATTACACTACCTAGAAAAATACTTGTTAAAGAAAACAATGAAGTAGAATTTGTTGTAACTAAATCTAACCCTTTAGCATACCAGACAAAAAAGAATTATTTGTATTATCAAAAGTTGGCTGTAGGTATATCGAGGGATTTTTTCCTTGTCCGCACACCATTAGTTTGGATTAACAATTTTATTATAGGTCAAGATTTCGATGCACAAGGAAAGGCTATTTTGAAAACAAAAGCAAATATTAGCTCTTTCGAAGTAGAAAACTTATTGAAACTAAACAATACACTTTCCCAAGTGTCAAAAAATCCATTCACTTTGGAAACTATTTTAAGAAACAAAGAGTCGAAACAAATTATAGGTCAATCGCAAGCTACAAACTTCGATATACTTTCGTTTAGAAATTATATTTTTGAACAGTCAATTGGTATTTCTAATCCAACATATTGGGAACCAGAGACCCCATATTTATACGAGTTAGAAATCAAATTGTCTCTTAATGGAATTCTCATAGATAAAATTTATCAAGATGTGGGATTTACCAAATGGGATACAAGAAAAGTTAAGGATAGCTTTGGTTGGCTTTTAAACGGTAAACCCTTCAATTTTAAAGCGATTGACATTGTTGAGGATTATAATTATTATAACTCCGAAAACACTATCAAGAAGATAGAAAGTGACATAAGAAATCTAAAGTCATTAGGAGCTAATGCTGTAAGATTTATCTTTTCTGCCCCAAATCCCATTTTTGTTTCACTTGCTAATAAATATGGAATTTTGATTTTACTTGATTTACCAGTGTATTACGTGCCAACATCAATTTTGAAGAAATCTTATTTTTTTGTTCGTTATCAAACAATTATGGAAAACTTTTTAAAAATAATAAAACCGAGTCCATCTTTTTTTGCCATTGGATTTGGTGAAGGTTTAGATTTTTCTCAAGCCGAAGTTTTAGACTATATAAAAAAACTGAATAACAAAATTAACCTTTATCCGAACGTAAAAAAGTATGTTTCATTTGTATTAGGCCAAAATGTACAAGAAATAGAAAATATCGATTTTTATTTAGTAAAAGATAATTTTAAGATAAAGCAAAATGAGCAAGTCTTTGCCCTGCTGAAAAGTGTGGTTTCTTCAGTGGATAAACCTATCGTATTTAACTTCGGAACGATTATTGACCCCAATAACCATAATGGATATAACGATTTACTGTCGGTAGAATATCAAGCTTTTTATTTGTACAATCGCTATATTATTAGAACCAGCGTTGGAAACGCAGGGGTACTTTTCTCTACTTTTAACGACTATTACACTGAAAATCCCATAGGGAAATCTGCGAAAAACAATCCTTACGTTTGTTACTCTGGAATCCTAAACTACAATAATCAGCGAATAGCCTACAATATGCTTAAATCCTTGTTTAACAACGAGGAAACACCAGTCATAAATCCGGGACAAACTACCTCCGATTTTCCTTTGGTTTTTATTATTGCTGGGTCATTTGCATTTTTGCTTTGGGGAATTCTAATCAATCGTAGTCGTAGATTTCGTGAACACACATTTCGTTCCTTGTTTAGAACCTACAATTTCTTCGCCGATATTCGGGATAGACGATTAATTTCCAATATTCAAACTGGAATTTTTGGCTTTGTATTATCAATTATAGTTGGGTTATATAGTTCTTCACTCCTCCATTATTATAAAACAAACGAAAGTTTTAATGTCTTGTCTAATCTTTTACTTCCAAACGATTTTGTCAAAGAAACAATTTTAAAACTATCCTGGCAACCAGAAAATTTAGTAATTACGTTCTCATTAATAATATTTCTCAAATTAATTCTCCTTGCTCTTATTCTAAAATTTAGCTCAATATTTATTCGTTCAAAGATATTTATTAGCGATACGTTTAAAATGGTAATTTGGTCTGGTGCACCGTTGTTGTTTTTGCTTCCAATAGCTATTTTTGTCAACAGAATTTTACCTATATCTTCCTTACTAGGCTACGCTTTTTCTATATTATTTTCAATATTAATTTTATATTGGGTTTGTCGCCTAACCAAATCAATCTGGATTGTTTTCGATTTAAGACCCTCAAAAGTTTACTTGGTTACCTCAATTATAATTATTATTTTGGTTTTTTCATATTTTTATTATTTAGAGTTCAAATTCTCCTTCTTTCAGTATGTTTCACATTATTCAAAATGGTTTTTATAATGGAAGCAATTTATCAAACAAATTTTGAGGACATTAAACTTAAGAACCGCGGAAAGGTTCGTGATATTTACGAACTTGAAAATTATTTACTTTTCGTCGCAACAGATAGAATCTCTGCCTTCGACGTAGTTATGAACGAACCAATTCCTTCTAAAGGAAAAATCTTAACACAAATTTCAAAATTCTGGCTGGAAAAAACAAACTCAATTATTCCAAACCATTTCATTAGCGACAATGTAAACGAATATCCTGACGTTTGCCAAAAATATAAAGCTATACTCAAAGGACGCTCTATGCTTGTCAAAAAGTGCAAACCTATGCCGATTGAAGCTATTGTCCGTGGTTATATAGCTGGATCCGGCTGGAAAGAATACCAAAAAACTAAAACTATTTGTGGAATTCCATTGCCCGACGGGTTGGTTGAATTTCAAAAAATACCCGAACCAATTTATACTCCTTCTACCAAAGAAGAAGTTGGACACGATATTAATGTGGATTTCGAATACACTGTAAAAGTTCTGGGTGAAGAATTGGCAAACAAGATAAAACAAATTTCTTTGCAAATTTTTAAGTTTGCTTCGGAATACCTCGAAACCCAAGGTTTGATTCTCGCCGATACCAAATTCGAATTCGGTTTAGACGAAAGTGGCAACTTAATTTTAATAGATGAAGTTTTGACTCCCGATTCTTCCAGATTTTGGCTTCGAGAAGACTATGCACCTGGTAAACCCCAATATAATTTCGACAAGCAAGTGCTTCGAGACTATCTTGAATCGTTGAATTGGAACAAAGTTCCCCCACCACCACACTTGCCTCCCGATATCATTCAGAAAATTGTTGAAAAATACAAAGAAGCATATAGAAGAATTATAGGAAAGCCGTTCCAAGAATTAAATGAAAATTAAAGTCGGTAGCAGTAAATCAATATTAAAACAACTGGATCTAAAACTTCTAGGAAGTGTACTTTTTTTAATCTTGGTTGGTATTTATTCCGTTTATAGCAACAATTTGAATTCCGAAACTCTTGTTCCATTCCATAAACACGTAGGAATCGTTTCATGGGGTTTGGTTATCATCTTATTTGCAACATTCGCTCCAGAATCCTTGATAAGAAGTATAGCATTTCCCTCTTATATCCTCTCGTTGTTACTTCTAATTGCAGTTTTGATTTTTGGTGTTGAAATTAACGGAACGAAAGGCTGGTTGCGATTTGGTGGTTATTCTTTTCAACCTGTAGAATTCGCTAAATTTGCTGTAATTCTTACTTCTGCAGCATTTCTGTCAATTCCTGGAATTAGTTTGAAAAACATACGTGGCTTCGGTTCTTTAATTGTTATTTTTATTATTCCATTAATTTTTATCATTTTGCAACCTGATTTTGGCTCCGCTGTGATTCTTTTAACAATTCTCTGGGGCATCTTATTTTGGTCGGATTTTAATTTAAATCTTTTGGTTGCAATACTGGGATTCCCTTTTCTTTTAATCTTTTATTTAAAAGGGCTAACAGAATTCATTATATTGTTGATTATTTTTTCCGGATTAATTTTTTACATTAACAAAAACAAATTCATTACATCCGTAATTACAATTTCGATTGTAGTTGCCTTAGCACTTGGAACGAAAGACTTAGTTAATCACTTACCCAGACATCAACAAGATAGAATAAAAGTATTTGTCGATCCTAGCATAGCACCCTTGAAAGAAAGCTACAATATGATACAATCCTTATTAGCAGTTGGCAGTGGGGGGATTGTTGGAAAAGGACCATTTTCCGGAACTCAAACACAATTGAAATACGTATTCGCTCAGAGTTCAGATTTTGTTTTTTCAATTCCAGCAGAAGAATTTGGATTCGTCGGCTCTATTGCAATTATTTTTGCATTCTATGTTCTAATTAGCAGGGTTTTGTCTATCGGCTTAGAAACCAAATCACCTTTTTTGAAATATTCTATTTTGAGTTATGCAATGCTCTTGATTGCTCACTTTGTCGAAAACATAGGTATGGCAATTGGTTTATTTCCAGTCATGGGTATACCATTGCCATTTGTTAGTAGTGGGGGGTCGTTTTTTGTAGTAAATGCATTTTTTATCGGTGTTGCTTTAAATTCTTTCAAGAAAAAGTTTCAGAATGTATGATATAAAAGAACTTTATAAATTTTACAACCAAAAAAAGTCTGAAATCAAAAGCGTTGTTGCATCGTTTAGTAAACTTCAAAAAGAAGAGTATTTTTACGAATTATGTTATTGTTTGCTTACCCCTGCTACCAAAGCCCAGAATGTTTACAAAGTCGTTGAATATCTAAAAACAAACCTATTTTTCGAAGAAGGTTTTGATCCTACTCACATACTTAGGGGAGATGTTTTTAAACCAATCAAAATATATGTAAGATTTCACCACCAAAAGGCTAACCGTCTTTTGAATGCAAGAGAAAATTGGCAATTGATAAGTACAATAATAAATAAAAACAACCATGCAAAAGAAAAAAGAGAAGAGTTGGTAACAAACGTACTTGGTTTTGGATATAAAGAGGCTTCCCATTTCTTGAGAAATATTGGTCATCTGGGGCTTGCAGTTTTGGACAGACACATATTGAAGAATTTACTGCATCTTGGAGTTCTGAATAAAATACCAAATGTAGGAAGCCGAAAAAAATATTTGGAAACAGAAAAGATATTCACCGATTTCGCTTACTCAATTGATATTCCCTCTGAAGAACTCGACTTACTTCTTTGGGCAAAAGAAACAGGCTATGTGTTGAAATAAATTACTTTGAATAGCAAAACCCAAGCTACTTAACGAACATATCATCAACTGAAACGATTTTGACCTTTTCTAGCAAGACTTTCATGGGGAATGTAGCTATTTCTTTATCTTCCTCTAAAATTTTTTGATCCTTTGGAGTTGGATAAGTTATCGGACTTGGGACATTATTGACAATATCTTCTTTCAATTTCGCTGCGTCTTTGGTTATGATTGCAAATTTTATATTGTCATACTGGATATATTTTTTAATTGCATTATTTACTTTTTCGAGGGTTAAGTTATTAATTTTTTGTCTGAAATAGTCAATAAAGTTACCATTATCATTAACTCCGTAGAAACGGCTATCTACTTGGTAACCAAGCCTTTCCATTGTGGTTTGTGCATAAAATAAGGAATAATTCAATAAAAATTTTTTAGTTAATTCAAATTGCTCTTTTGTTAATCCGTTATCTACAACTTTTTTCAACTCACGCAAAGCCGCACGCAAAGCAAACAGCCGAGCCTCGTGAGGTACTGGACGAATCCAAACTTCAAAGATTTGTTTTCTTCTTGGGTTATTTGGTTGTGGAAACCTTAAAGCACCTCCATTTAAAAACGCCTCGATATAAGCATAGTCCCCGTAATTTAACCCTCGTTGTTCTCGAATTACTTGATATAAATGGCTAGAAGAATTTCTGTGCTCACCAAACCAAGATTTAAAAACCCAAAGAGCGTAGAAGTCCTCGTCTTTCCGAATTACATCGATCGGAAAACCAAAGCTGATGGCAGTTGCATTACAATCTTTATCAACAATTAGGAATTCATATCCATTGATCTTTGGTGGTTTTATCTCTGGGTAACTGGTTTCGATACCATCGTTCAAATTGGACTCTAATTCACCTTTTACTTTATTTGGCAACTCTTGAGGATAGTTTCCACCAAAAGCAACCGTAAAATTGTTTCTATTAAAATATTGCTTATAAAACAATTTAACATCTTCTAATGTAATATTCTTCAAGCCTTCAATTGTTCCATCGGAAATATGACGGTAGGGAGTTCCATCGAAAATAAATTCATAAAGAGAAGCTTTTCCAAATTCTTCGTCGCTTGAATAGCGTAAATCCTTTTCCAAAAAATTAATCAAATCGCTTTTAATTCTATCGAAATCTTCTTGCTTAAAAGCTGGAGATGTAATTGCTTGAACAAAGAGCGGTAGAAATGTATTTACGTTGTCGATATGAGTTCGCCCATAAAAGACTGTCATTTCCTTGTCAACTTTGGCCGAGTAGGACGATGCAATTGGAAAAAGCTTATCTAATATTTCTTCATAAGAATTTTGAGTTGTGCTTCCTTCTGCAAGCAATCGAGCGGTAAGCATAGCAAGCCCCTCTTTCCCTTTAAGATCGTTTTGGGATCCGACTTTGAACCAGACAATAAAGGAGACTGTTGGATCTTGATCAACTTTCAACTCAATTATTTTTGGATCTCCCATTCTTTTAACACCACAATTAGATAACATAAAAATAACTGTAAACAATCCCAAAAATAAACTAATTCTTTTCATTATTTACTCCCTTTTAAAACAACAACGGTCCTTTTGGATGGTACAAAGATGGATTTAGCAACATTTTGAATATCTTCTGGGGTTATTGTTTCGAGTGTTTTATAAAATTTATCAACTGATTCCATTTCAGAAGTCAAAGCTAGGGGACGAGCTAATATCGAAGCAACTTTACTTGGGGTCTCCAATCTCATAAGAAATGAGTATTTTAAATGGCTTTTCAGGTCCTGAAGCTTTTTGCTATCGGGCAAATTGTTCTGGAAGTAATTAATAGTCTGGTAAATCTCATTTTCAACGTAGCCAATGTCCTTCTCTTCTTTTGGTTGAGCCCATATCATCCAGAGAAACGGATCTCGATTAAAATTAAACTCTTCTTCGAGAAATATCACTTTCTGTTCCCGAATATAAAGCTTTTTATACAAATCACTGTTTGGACCAAAAGCAAGGTTTCCAAACAAAATTGTCGAAACATAGTCTTTATTTTCGGGATCAAACGATTGTCCTTTGTATGCTACAACTAAAATTGGAGATGTTTTCCCAGGATAATTAACAACAGATATTTTTTCTTTAGTTTGTTCTGGTTCAGTTTCAATTTTTGGAGGAACGTATCCTTTCTGCCACGAGGAATAGTATTTTTCAACTAACCCAATAGTTCTGTCGTAATCGATATCCCCAACAATTAAGAGAACGCAATTATCTGGTCGATAGTAACGGTTGAAGAAAGATAAACTATAGTCGTACATTGTGGGCATTGCTTTAATATCTTCTTCAAATCCAATGGTAGTGTGTTTATAAGTGTGTTTTTCGAAAGCTGTATTGCAAAGGGCTTCCCAAATCCAGAAAAATGGACTGGCTTTACCTTTGCGATATTCACCATAAACAGCACCAGATTCGGTTTGGAATTCTTGTTCAGCATAAAAAAGGTTTTGAAAGCGGTCGCTTTCTAAATCAAAAACTTTTTCCAAATTGTCGGCTGTGAAATTCAAATGGTAACAAGTATAATCATCGGTTGTATAAGCATTCCCATCGGCACCCATTTCTGTTAGGATTTTGTCGTATATGTTGCCAGGATATTTTTTTGTTCCGCGGAACATCATGTGCTCGAAGAAATGTGCAAAACCAGTGTGCCCAGGTTCATACTCATCTCTGCTTCCGGTTCGAACAATGGTGTAATAGGAAACTAAGCCGTTGCTTGGCATTTTAATTAAAATCACTTTCAATCCATTCTCCAAAACTTTAGTTTTGAATTGGTAGGGGAAAAACCCTTTTTGTGCAGAAGAATTCATCAACATAATTGCACCAACAATTAATAGAAGTAACGAAAACATTTTTTTCATATCCACAGCTCCTTTTGTTAACCACGTTTTCTATAAAGATTTGGATCAATTCCATATTTGCGTATTTTATTGTGAAGAGTCTCGCGACTAACACCGAGCATTGCTGCAGTTTTACTAACATTACCATTGCAAGTCTCAAGCGTCCTTTCAATTTTCAATTTTTCAACTCTTTCGATATCAGTTTTAATATCACCACCACTTGTTATTGGTGGAAGAAAGGTAGGAGATTCGGTATTTTCATCTCTGTTCAGAAATTTTTTTAAATCTGGAATTTCTAAAGTATCCTTTTCTGAATATCCACAAACAATGCGGATTGTGTTAACAAGTTCTCTAACATTTCCGGGCCAGGGTTGTTCTTGCAAGAATTCAAGAGCAGAAGGCGCAAAAAATTTTGGTTTTCCACTCTCAATATTGAATTTGGTCAAATAATACTGAATAAGTTCTGGTATATCTTCCTTTCGCTCGCGAAGTGGTGGTACATAAATTTCGCATTCACGTAATCGGTGATAAAGTTGACTCCTGAATAAGCCTTGGGAAACCATGCTGGAAAGATCTTTATCGGTGGCAGAAACTATTCTAACATCAACTTCTTCGTTTTCGCTACTTCCAATTTTCCGAATGATTTTTTCTTCGATAGGATTAAGCAGAGAAGCTTGGAGTTCCATGTTTAACTCTCCAATTTCATCGAGGAAAATTGTACCCCCATTTGCCCTTTGAAACAATCCCTCTTTGTTTGAAATTGCTCCTGTGTAGGCACCTTTTACGTGACCAAAAAGCTCACTTTGAAACAGTTCTTTAGGGATATTTGGAATATCAACAATAACAAATGGCCTTTTCACTCTTCGACTGGCAGAATGCAAAGATTGAGCAACCAATTTTTTCCCAGTACCGGTTTCACCAGTAATTAAAACATTTAAATCTGTTCTGCCAAAGCGGATTATGCTATATCCTAAGTCAAGAATTTGACTGGAGCTACCTATAATTCCATTAGCTCGCAGAAATTGTAAGATTTCGTTTTTATCTCTTTGTTCGGGCAAAGCAATTGAACTATTTAAAACTTCTTTTAATTTTTCGGCACTAACGAGACTTTTTTCGATAAAATTTACTGCTCCTAGCTTAGTAGCTTTTACTGCAGTTTCTATCGTCCCTTTACCAGTTATCATTACAACAGGTAAAAAAGGATGGTTTTTGCGACAATATTCAAGAACATCAATTCCGTTCATGTTTGTATCTGGACCAAACTCAATATCTAATAGTAACGCTGCAACCCTCTTGCTAAACTTATCAACATAGGAAATTGTGTCTTCGGGCGTATGAACCATATGAGTATCGTAACCAAAACCTTGAACAATTTCAGCAATTGTCGAGCAAAATTCATAATTATCATCTGAAATCAAGATAAGCATTTTCTCCTCATAAAAATTAAATATCTTTACAAAATTAATTTTTTATTTCAAAAGTCAATACTTTCAAGGTATCGAAAAGTTCTCGGAATTGAGCACTGTTTTTCGTTTTAAACCTGGGTTGCCATTTTGCACTGAAATAAACACCAAGCTTTTGATTCCTGTATTCCACAAAATTAAGTGTGTCCCCTAATTCATTAATTGCTTGTGTAGTTAAAATAGTGTTGTTCACTTTCATAAGAAGTGAACAATAGACATTCGGATTAATTTTTTTTAGTTTAATTCTTTCTTGAGAATTTACACTTTTATATAAAACTCCGCTGGAAGACAAAATAAACCGTTCTTCGAAAACTCTAGGTTCGAGATACAAAATACCCCAATGAATTTCCAATTGTTTGCTTTCCTCGCTTATACAAATAGGGAATTTTGATGAGCATGAAAGTAAGAAGAGAAAGACAAAGCAAAGTCTTAAATTCATTTTTCAATTTCCAAAACTTTAGGCAAAATTTCATTAAGAAAATATTCCATTCGTTGGATTACTTCTTCTTTACCTAGAACTTCAATTGTTTCGAACAAACCAGCACCGTATGATAACCCAGTTATCGCCAACCGTAAAGGATGTATTATTTCTTTTAGCTTCATTTTTCTTTCATTTAAATACTTAGTAACTTCGTCGTGAAGAACTTGGTGGCTAAAATTATCTATCTTTTTAAAAATATCCAAAATATTTAACATATGTTCATTGGTATCAACATTCCAATGTTTTTTAAAGTACTCAACATCATATTGCTTAGGCTTTTCGAAAATATATGGTGCATATTCAATAATGTCTGGCAGCTTTTTAACTCTTTCCCGAAGTAACGCAACAACTTTCCTTAAAAAACAATCTGAAAGGCCAAAGTATCCTCTTTTTTCAACCCAATATCTAAATTGTTTAGCTAAATCGTCAATAGGTTTCGAAAATAAATATTTTGCATTGATTGCATCAAGTTTAACGACATCGAAAATTGCACCAGCCTTGTTTACCTTTTCAAGTTCAAATTTTTCTATAAGCTCGTTTAATGTGTAAATTTCTCGATCCGCAGAAGGATTCCACCCAAGTAAGGCAATGAAATTAACAAAAGCATCGGGGAAATATCCTTTTTCGATATAATCCTCGACTGCAACATCACCTTGGCGTTTGCTTAACTTAGTCTTGTCCTTGTTCAATAGCAAAGGCAAATGGGCAAGTTTTGGGACCTCCCACCCAAAGGCATTATACAGCAAAATGTGCTTGGGGACAGATGGAAGCCATTCTTCACCCCTAATAATATGAGTAATTTCCATTAAATGATCGTCCACAACATTTGCCAAGTGGTATGTGGGATACCCATCAGATTTAAGCAAGACTTGGTCATCAATATCCTTGGTATTTACAACAATTTCCCCACGTATAATATCATAAAACTTAATTTCGTAGTTTTCGGGTACTTTTAACCTTATTACATAAGGAACCCCTTGGTTAATCAATTGTTGCGTTCTCTCAATACCAAAGGTAAATTGGTTTTTCATCGTGTTTCTATCATATTTAAAATCGTGGTGAGTAGATTTTTTTCTTGCCTCTTCCAGCTCCTCGGGTGTGTCAAACGCAAAGTAACCCCAACCCAAATCTATCAACATGGTGGCGTATTTTTTATAAATATCAATCCTTTGAGATTGGACGTAAGGACCAAAGTCACCACCAACATGTGGCCCTTCGTCAAATTTAATTCCAGCCCAGGTCAAAGTTTGAATTAAATTTTCCACTGAGTTTGGAACATATCTTGTCCTGTCTGTATCCTCGATTCTTAGGATAAATTTACCTTGATGTTTTCTAGCAAAAAAGTAGTTATACAAAGCAGTGCGTAACCCACCTACGTGAAGAAAGCCAGTTGGTGAAGGAGCAAAACGAACTCGTACGGTCATATCCATTTTGGATTAATTGAAAAAGCAAAATTACTAAAAAAGTGAGGAGTAGACATTAATTTATCTATAAATAATCACAATTGTTTACTCCAAAAAAATATATTGTATAAAAACAAAAAATATTAATATTCTAATTTTCCTTCTATGAAATAAATTATATAAGGACAGAAAGACAAATTTTTACTTACTCATATTTTAGATATTGAAATGACAACACAATTTTCTAAATTTGATTTTTTTAGGAGTCAAAATGGGAAGAAAAGCTACTGAAATTCTTGGTCTTAACGTTGATGAAATTATAAGCCAATTGAATTGTGCTTTAGCAGAAGAATGGCTAGCCTTCTATCAGTATTGGATTGGCGCACGACTTATGGTTGGACCAATGCGTGGAGAAATTGAACCCGAGCTCTTGCTCCACGCATCGCAAGAGCTTAATCATGCCGTTATGGTAGTGGATAGAATTATTCAACTTGGAGGTACCCCAATTCTAACACCAGAAGATTGGTTTAAATTTGCTCGATGCAAGTACGATGCTCCAAATGATCCCTATATCGAAATTATCTTACATCAAAATTTAGAGGCAGAAAGATGTGCAATCCAGCGTTACCAAGAAATTGCTTCGCTAACAAATGGAAAAGACTTCTCAACTTACCAAATTGCCGTTACAATTTTGAACGAAGAACTCGAACACGAAGAAGATATTGAATCATGGATTGCTGACATTCAGCGCCTAAAAGAAGAGATAAAACAAATTAGATTTTGACCACTGCAGAAAACAAAAATTTAATTATTCCGGTTTGTTTTTCAATTGTGGGGGTAACACATAGAATTTGGGAGGTATTTTTCCAGTTGTATCTTTTTTTGGTTTAACAATTTCTTTGTTTGGATTGATTTGTAGATTTTCCCTTGTCGCTTTTGATTTAATCAGACTAAATCTTTCGTAGTTTGTAAAAACCAACTTGGGAATTTTCGTGGGTTCGTCGGGTGAAGTAGTTTCTTCCTTGTTCTCTTCTAGCAACCCTCTTCCTTTTTTGCTTTGTGTGCTGGATTTGCTTCCAATGGCTTCCTTCTGAAAGGTAATACCAATATTTTCTTTTTTTGATTCTTTAAATTTAAAAGCAAAACTCTTGTTTGAAAAAGAAGTTTCTAGCAAATTTGAGTTTGAAAGGCAATCCAGAAAGGAGCCCAAAGGAATTAGCAATTTATCTCCAAGTAATAAGGTTGGTCTAACCATTTGAAACTGATGCTTATTCTCGTATTTATCGATGAAAAAAAAGAACCTTGAACCCGGTAAGAAAAATAATGTGTTTTTCCCAAATGAATAACTGTAATTTTGCTCTAAAGCTTTAGAAATATTTGCATGGGTTAAGTTATCAAAGTAGAAATAATCGAAATTGTTGATACTCATCAAATTAATAGATTGGACATAACCATCAAACCCAAAAAATTTTTTGTTTGGAGGTTGGGAAAATATTTCCACGTGAAACTGAACAAAAAAGAAAAGAAATAACAACCTTAACATCACTACTTAAAAATTTTATTTGCCTTTTTGCTCAAAGGTTTGACCATCTAAAGGGCTTGACTCTTCTATCTTAACCAATTCTAGTTCAAATATTGTGGTAGCATTTGGGGGAATTGTTGGTGGTGCACCTTTTTCACCCCAACCAAGGTGAGGCGGAACGAAAATTCTCCATATTGAACCTTCCTTCATCTGTGTAACTGCTTCTTTCCATCCAGGAACAAGTTTTGCAACCTCCAGAGTTACAGGGGCACGAGTATAGGTATTGTCGAAAACTTTACCATCTAGGTATTGGGCTTTTACATGCATCGTAACAATATCAGTTTCTTTAGGAATATTTCCTTTCCCCTCGCGAAGAACTTGATATTGAAGGCCAGTTTTAGTTTCAATTATACCAGGCTTCTTTTTATTATTTTCGAGAAATGATTTCCCTTCAGCAAGATTTTTTGGGGCTTCCTCCAAAATTTTTTGTTGTTCTATTTTCATTTTTTCATCCTGGCGTGTAAGAAGAATCCTTTGGAATTCAATTCGGAAAGAATCCAACTCTGCCGGTGTCATAAAGGTTGAATCACCCTTGAAAGCATTTCTAAATCCTAAAATAAGGTAGTCCATATTTATTTTCAATGAATCTCGCACCATTTGGCGACCAATATCGTAACCAATCATATAACTTGCTTTATCGTCTGTATTGGTTGGTTTTGGCAAGTTAGTTTTAATTGACTCCCTCTCACAAGATGAAAAAATAAGTAAGATAATTAAAGCAACAAGATAATTTTTCATAACAACCTTCTACCTAAAAAAACAAAATTACAAATTATTTTTGTGTAAATTTAAAAAATTAATTAAGTTGCTATGTTGCAAACCATTAAATTTGAATATGTCGGCAGAATTTAAATTTCCCAATGAAATCGACCCACTGGGTACAAACTTAAACAGAGCTACCGATTTCCAAAGAATACCCCTCGGAAAACAAAAACAGATAACAGTTAGAATTGGGGAAATCCTTCGAGGAAAGATTGTCGAGGTCATTTCACCCCAACAAGCTGTCATTTCCCTCCCAAATGGTACATTCACTGCTGAAATTTCCGGGAGATTCAAAGCTGGAGATGAACTTTTTTTCAGGGTACAAAAGGTCGAGCCATCACTGGTTTTAAAAATTCATAGCATGTTTGTGGGAAAGGGAAATTGGGAAATTGCCACAAACGAAATTTTAAGGATACTTGATTTACCCAAAAACAATTTGTTCGAGAAAATAATTGATTACGAAAAAAGCAAATCAAACATAATTGTTCGTGAAGAAGTTATTTTGAAAGCCAAGTTTTCAAGTGCTATTCTTGAAAAAATTCCAAAAGAAAACTTAAACCTTTTGCTTCGTTTCGTAGACTTTGCATTGAATAATAACCTTGAACCTACAATGGAGCTTTTTGAACACTATAAAGGCATGTTTTCAATTAAAGACCTTATCCCAAAAATCGTTACACTTTTGCAAGCAAATCAAGCTTTGCTTCCACCAGATATTAAAAACCAGATGCAAAATTTTCGAAATCTTTTGCAATTGAACCAACCCATTCCAAATTTGTTGAAAAATTTTAGTCCTAATTTTATTCACAATCCAGATAATCTCTTCAATTTTCTCCTTAACCTAAAAAATTTTGATTTTCCAAACGAAATGAAAATTCCTCTGGAAGATCTTTACAAGGCTTTCAATTCATTTTGGGTTATCAATGCCTCCGCTTCTTTTTCCTATGCTAACTTCATATATTTAGTTGTTCCTTACATTTGGGAAAGAAATTTTCGATATACGTTTGTTCTTTACCGGAAAAGAAAACAAGGCACAACCGAAGAACAGTATTACTATTTTGAAGACGAAGAAATTATTAAACCTGTTAAAGAAAACCTTGAACATGAATTACGCAATTTTTTTTCCAAAAACGAGGGTAGAAATGATTTTATCCTATTACAAAAATCATTTCAAAAAAACTCTCAAAAGGAAACTTCCAGATTGATAATAAAGTCGCCAACTGGATTTACTCAGCTAATTCGACTCCTCCCTTCCCATGGTGAAAGCACAACTGGTGTCTCAATAGTCATTTAAACCAATTATATTAAATTTGCTTATTTAAGGTAAAATTATTTTTGGAAAATGAGGTATCAGATTTATCTTTTCAATTCTTTGACAAAGAAAGTAGAAAAATTTACACCTTTGGAAAACAATATCGTACGTATTTATTCTTGTGGTCCAACAGTTTACAACTATGCTCATATAGGTAACATGCGTTCTTTTCTATTTGCCGACCTTCTTCAAAGAGTCCTGAAGATTGTTGGTGGTTTCAAAGTCCAATGGGTAATGAACATAACCAATATCGACGATAAAACAATTCGAGACAGCGCATTTGGTAGCCCAGCTTGGTTGCCAGAGATGGGAAAACAAACCACAGACCCAATGAAAAACTTAATTAAATTCACGGAATTCTATCGAAAAGCATTTCTCGAAGACATACAAAAATTGGGAATTAATTTAAAAGATTTTTATAAAATGCCTAAGGCAACAGATTTCATTCCTCAAATGCAAGACCTCGTTAGGAAAATAGTTGAAAAGGGGTTCGGTTACATTATAAACGGCTCGGTTTATTTCGATGTTAGTAAATGGAGGAATTACGATATTTATGGAAAACTCTACCATATCGATTTCGAAAAATTCAAAGAAGGTTCAAGAATTGATGCCGATTCTTACGAAAAGGAAGAATTTTCGGATTTCGCTTTATGGAAAGCAAGAAAAGAAGGAGAACCCTTTTGGGAGTTTACACTCAATGGAATAAAGTGCGATGGCCGCCCTGGTTGGCATCTTGAGTGCTCTGTTATGGAACGAGAAATCCTTGGTTTGCCATTCGACATCCATACTGGGGGGGTTGACTTAAAGTTCCCACACCACGAAGACGAAATAGCCCAAAGCAAGGCTGGTTACGGAGTTGAACCAACAGTGTTCTGGTGCCATAATGAATTTCTTCTTGTCGATGGTAAAAAGATGAGCAAATCGCTCGGCAATTTTTTCACCTTAAGAGACTTGCTTCAAAAAGGCATCGATCCAATTGATATTCGTTTCCTAATGCTATCAGCCCATTATTCCACGCAGCTTAACTTTACATTTGAAAGTTTAAATTCTGCCAGAAAAGCACGATTACGAATTCAAAATTATATTTACGATTTATTTGAAAATACCAATACAAAAGGCAAAGAAATTAATTCTTTGGAACTTAAAGACTCATTTTATAAGGAACTTGCAAACGATCTGCAAACCCCCAAAGCTTTGGCAAGTATCTTTGAATTTATTAACGAAAACCCAGCAAAAGAAACAAATTCCACGTCGGCAGAAGAATTACTTTCTTTTTTCGAAGAAGCTAACAAGATATTTAATTCATGGGAAATTAAACCTAGAAAAAAAATTGAATTTATAATTCCTGATGATGTAAAGGAACTTGCAGAACAAAGGTTTAAAGCCAGAAAACAAAAAAAATTTGAACTCGCAGATAAACTTCGAGAAGAAATTAAAATCAAAGGTTACACAGTTATCGATACAAAAGAAGGTTATATAATTGAACCAAATTCAGGCGATTTTCCACTATAAAAATTTCACAAAAACTTAATTTGTCATAAAAAAGGGGGCAATCCTGACCCTCTAGTTAAAAATAATAGATGTGGCAAATTTATTTAAGTAGTTTAAAGGCACTTTCCAATAGTTCATTTACAATGCTCATAGAACTAGCTTCAGCATAAAATCTTATAAGTGGTTCAGTGCCAGAAGGTCTGATTAGCAGCCAACCATCATCAAAAAAGAATTTAAAGCCATCTTTGGTATCTATATTTTTTACCAAAAATTTACCTATTTTTAAAGGGCCTTTTGAGCAAGCTCGTAGCAAAGCTTTTTTCTCTTGTTCGCTCACTTTGACATCGCGTCGCCAATACCGATGGGTTCCCATCTCTTTATCTAATTCTTCGGAAAGAGCTTTGACAGACATTTTCCGCTTTGCCATTACCTCAAGAAGCAAAAGCGCATTAAAAATACCGTCTCGTTCGGGAATATGCAAAATTGTTCCAAGCCCACCGGATTCTTCTCCACCTATAAGAATTTTTTGCTCTACCATTAGCTTAGCGATATGTTTAAACCCCACTGGTGTTTCGAAGAATGGAATGTTGTTTTTGTTGCAATATTTGTCTACCATGGAAGTCAAAGAAACAGTTTTAGCGACCGAACCTTTCTTGCCCCGCATTTCGTAAAGGTATTTTAATAAAATCATAAAAACCCGATGAGAATCGATAAAGTTACCATCATTATCGACAACACCTAAACGGTCCGCATCACCATCGGTAGCAATACCAATATCATATTTACCTAATTTCATCATATCTAAAAGAGTATGAAGATTTTCTGGAACTGGCTCGGGATGGTGCAACTCACCGAATGATGGGTTAAATTCATTATGAATTTCGGTAACATTTGGCAAGAGAAGCTTTAGAAGCCCTTGTCCAGCACCATACATAGGATCGAAAAGGATTTTAAAATTGCTAGAGCGAATCAAATCTATGTCGATCTTTTTCTTAATGTAACGAATGTATGGTTCACGAGCGTCGAATGGTCTAATCATTCTAGTATAAACATAAACATCCCACGGTTTGAACTTAAACTTGGGTAATCTTTTAATCTTATCCAATTCGGCTTCAACTTTTTGAACTTCCTCTGGTGGTGCGGGTCCACCAAAGCGACCTTTTATTTTAAATCCATTGTAAGTTGGAGGATTATGGGAAGCTGTTATAACAATTCCCAAATCGGAACCCTTTTGCTTGGTATGAAAAGAAACCATAGGGGTAGAAGCAAAGGTATTAGTTATATGAGCAATGATACCATTCGAAGCAAATATTAAAGCAATCTCGTGGGCAAACTCGCGCGAAAGAAATCGAGTATCGTAACCAATAACAGCAGACAAATTATTTCTCTTAAGAGTTTTGAGATAATTTGCAGTAGCAAGTGCAACCCTATGAAGATTTTCAAAGGTAAAATCTCGGGCGATTTCACCTCGCCAACCATCTGTGCCAAATACAATCATAAAGCAAATATTTTATGTTAAACAATTTTACTTCAGGAATTTTCGGTAGATTCCTAGGCCTGCATAAATTGAATTTTCACCGAGCGACTCCTCGATACGAAGGAGTTGATTATACTTTGCGACTCGGTCGGTTCGGCTTGGGGCACCTGTTTTAATCTGTCCAGCATTTGTTGCAACAGCAAAATCAGAAATAGTTGTATCTTCTGTTTCTCCAGAACGATGCGAGATAATTGTTGCATACCCATTGTTTCGAGCCAAATCCATTGTGTCCAAAGTTTCGGTAATTGTTCCAATTTGGTTCAACTTAATAAGAATTGCATTGGCAACACCCATTTCTATGCCTTTTTGCAAAAATTCAGGATTAGTTACAAAAATATCATCGCCAACTATTTGGACTTTGTTCCCCAATTCTTTTGTTAAATCTACCCACCCATTCCAATCCTTTTCGCCGAGACCATCTTCAATCGAGATGATAGGATATTTCTTAACAAGTTCTTCATACCATTTTATCATTTGGTCGGAAGTAAATAATTTTTGGGTAGACTTAAAAAACTTATATTTTTTGCGTTCCCACATTTCACTGGCAGCAACATCAATAGCAAGAAAAACATCTTTACTGGGATTATAATTTGCCTTTTCAATTGCTTCGATAATAACATCGAAAGCTTCTTCGTTCGACTTTAGAGATGGTGCAAAGCCACCTTCGTCACCAATTGATGTGCTGTAACCTTTCGCCTTCAAAACTGATTTAAGATTGTGGTAGATTTCTGTACCCATTCTCAAAGCATCACGAAACGAGGATGCACCCGCTGGAACAATCATAAACTCTTGGATATCAACATTGTTATCGGCATGCTTTCCACCGTTAAGAATGTTCATCATAGGAACTGGGAGTAATCTTGCATTAATACCACCAATGTACTTATACAAGGGAAGGCTAAGACTATTTGCACATGCTTTGGCTACTGCAATTGAAACACCAAGTATGGCATTTGCTCCCAATTTCGACTTATTTTTTGTACCGTCCAGCTTAATAAGGACCTTGTCAATATCAATTTGCTCATAGGCATCAAATCCGAATAATTCGGGGCCTATAACATTATCAACATTTTCAACTGCTTTAAGCACACCTTTGCCAAGAAACCGAGTATTATCATTATCCCGAAGTTCCACAGCCTCATTTTCCCCAGTACTTGCACCGGATGGTATTGAAGCAACACCAACACTACCGTCTTCGAGGTAAACTTCAACTTCAATAGTAGGATTGCCCCGAGAATCAAGAATTTCTCGAGCTAAAACACCAATGATTTCGCTGTTCATAAATCTCCTTTTTTTATAATGCTTAAATTCTCAATTTTTCTAGCAAGTTGAAAATCTAGTGCAGTAAGCCCACCCCTATCATGAGTTGTAGTTGTTACACGGAGCTTGTTCCAACCATAAATAAGAATATCTGGATGGTGGTCCATAGATTCGGCAATAATCCCTATTGCCATAGCAATTCCCATGGCAGATACGAAATCGTCTGCGACAATCTCCCTAACAATTACATTATTCACCCGAGTCCAAAGGGGAAGTAATTTTAGTTCGTTATGTATTTCATCTTCGTTTAGTAAAGGTGGACGTCCCATTATAATAACTTTTCAATTTGTTCAAGTATCTTAGATTTCCCAACAGCACCGATACTAGAACTAATCAACTTGCCATCTTTGAAGAAAAGTAAAGTTGGGATAGAGCGAACCCCATAGGTGATTGCAGTATTGGGATTATTATCCACATCAAGTTTGCAAACTTTAATCTTTCCGTCATATTCTTTTGCAATTTCATCAATTATGGGGGCAATCATCCTACACGGCGCACACCAAGTAGCCCAAAAATCGACAATAACAGGAAGTTTTGAGTTTAATACTTCCTCTTGGAAATTTTCATCAGTTAAGTGAAATACTTGTCCCATTTTTCAACTATACAAAAATAATAAACATAATGAATCGAAAAAAAACAAAAATATTTTTATGGCACAATTCTATATATCATTCTTGGGAAAGGAATTACTTCGCGAATATGTTTTGCACCGGTAATCCATTTGACAGTCCTCTCGATACCAAGCCCAAAGCCACTATGAGGCACAGAACCAAATTTTCGCAAATCGAGATACCATTGAAAAGCTTCAAGGGGGAGATTTTCTTCCTTAATTCGTTCGAGAAGAAGGTCATAATCGTCTTCGCGCTGGCTTCCACCGATGATTTCACCAGCTTGTTCTGGAGCAAGCATATCCATAGCTAGAACGAGCTCGGGATTGGTCGGATCACGTTTCATATAAAATGCTTTGACTTTAGCCGGATAATGATGAATTATGCAAGGTTTGTCGAATTGTTCCATTATGGCTTCTTCTTGAACAGAACCAAAATCTTCACCCCAAGGAAATGTCTCTTCAACTTCCTTGCCATCGACTTTACGTATTAATGGTACATTGTTTTTATTAAGCCATTCTACCGCTTCGGTATAAGTCATTCGATAGAATGGTCTTCTAACATTTTCAAGTTTCGATGTATCTCTTTCAAGGGTTTGGAGTTCCTTCTGGCATGTCCCCAAAACATATTGAACAATGTATTCAACCAAGTCCTCCGCAAGATCCATATTGTCTTCTAAATCGAAAAAAGCCATTTCTGGCTCAACCATCCAAAATTCCGTTAAATGCTTTCGCGTCTTAGAAAGTTCAGCGCGAAAAGTAGGACCGAAGGTATAAACTTTCCCTAAAGCCATAGCAGAAGCTTCGGCATAAAGTTGACCTGATTGCGACAAGTATGCTTTGCCTAAATCGAAGTATTCCGTTTCGAACAATGTTGTAGTGCCTTCGCAAGCGTTTGGAGTAAGAATTGGGGAATCCATAAGTTTAAATCCATTCCCGTCAAAAAAATCCCGTATTGCTTTTATTACCGCAGCTCGGACTCTCATAATTGCATGTTGACGGGATGAACGCAGCCACAAATGTCTATGCTCCAAAAGAAAAGCATCTCCATGCTCCTTAGGAGTAATCGGATATTCTTTAGCAATTTGAATTATTTTCAAATCAGAAACATCAATTTCGTAACCAGTTGGTGCACGTTGATCTTCACGAACTATACCTTTTATAATAACGGAACTTTCTTGAGTAAGTTCTTTTGCATTTTCAAAAGTCTCTTCACTTACATTTGGTTTAAAAACAACGCATTGAACTACACCAGTACCATCGCGCAATTGAATGAACTGGAGCTTCCCTTTCCCAGTTTTATGGTATACCCAGCCACGCAATGTAACTTCTCGCCCAACATATCCTGAAAGATTTTCGATGTAATGATAAGTTTTATACCGAGAAATTAGGGCAACCTTAGATTCCATTACCTACCACCAAAAATCACTCCAACACCAAGCGAAAGAAAATTTTTGTTAGATTCTCCTGACACATTTCCAATAAGATTTGTAAACCAATACTTCGCTTCAACATTTAAAGTAATAATTTCAAGGTTAATGTCGATACCTGCTCCTATTCCCGCACCAATTCTACTTTCGGTTTTGGAAGTTGCAATAGGAAGTTCTTGGTTAAGTCGCACAATATCAATTGAATTGACATTATAAAAATATGATAAATTTCCCAAAATGTATGGGGAAACAGTGCTCTTAAATAGAAATAAATTAATCCCAGCAGAAATTGGAATCAAATTTTGAATTGATTTTAAAACCACGGTATCGTAGGGTTGTTGAGGAAAGTATAAAATAATTTCAGACTGCGGAAATCTATTAATGTAAATACTCCCTTGGAAATTTAGATTTTCCGACAAAGGTAAATTCAAATTGATTCCAACGAAATAACCAGTTTTTGCAGCTTCGCGAGCAATATCCCAAACTTTGTTGTTAAGATTTATTTTGTCTGAGTTATAAACATCGTTAATCCGAGAATTAGGGGTTGCTAAACCAACAGAAAAACCAACCCCAATTGGCTTAGCAAAGCTCTCATGAAAGATAAAAAAAATTGCAAATAAAAATAAAATTATAGTATTTCTCATAAGTTTAAAAAATAAAACTAAAAAAATTACGTTTTGCTTTTTTTTAGGCTTACAAAATTAATAAAAGTTTTTCACTTTATTTTAAATAAAGAAAGGTTTGTTCATGAAAACGCTTGTTTTAATTACTGTATTTCTTGCTTCTTTTGTCGGGTTTGCTCAAACATCGAGGCCAATATTACCCTTCAATTTTGGAATTTGGGTAGATTACAGCGGAAACTTTCTTTCCGAAGATTTGAAATGGTACTACCTCAGTGGAAATGCTTTTAAACAAGTTGGTTCAATAAGCAACAACAAGTTCGGTTCCGGTTTTGGATTTGGTGGGATTGTTAATTACCCAATCCTAGATAATCTTTTCATCACCGGAAGAGTAGGTTATAACTCTTTTTCTTCTAATCTAGATTATTATTATTTTGACTACAACACCTTAACTTACACAACTTTTACCGATGCAACCAAAGTCTCTTTTTCTTATCTTGAATTCACCCCAGGAGTGCAGTTTTATCCTAAATCACATGGATTTGAATATTTATATCTTCTTGGTGGTTTCGAGATTGGGTCGTACTTAAACAAAGAATTTACTAATAATCAAATAGGCCTAACTGGAGAATTCCAAAATGTTAAAACGCGTATTGCTTTTATCCTCGGGTTAGGTTATACCTTTCAAATATCCGATAACGTTTACTTATCGCCCGAGGTATCCTTTAGAATCCCTCTTACGAGGATTTACAACCAAGACATTGTAGATGCTCGTGATGTTTACAATAATGTTATTGCATACCACAATGAACAAATTAACAAATCTCAATTGCGATTAGGAATAAGCCTAACATTTTCTTTAAAACCAAAAGAAGATGAACCAATTATCCCAGAGGCTCCCGGAGAAGTTGGCTTCAAAGAAGTGCTTGCACTCGATGAAAAAGGGAATTTGGCTCCCGCAACTCAAATCAATGTTGTTGATACAAGATATCAAGAGTATTTTCCGATTGTCCCATACATTTTCTTCGAGGAAAATTCTGCTAAACCAGCAAGAAATACCCAATCTTTAATTTCAAATGCAGAAGCTGGTGCTTTCGACCCAAACAAT